>Ga0325414_1002446_pt1 | contig 18813 bp, 11 predicted proteins | sample PopdelMetagenome_8_FD_206183 | JGI IMG/M metagenome (GOLD analysis project Ga0325414, IMG submission 206183) | Populus deltoides microbial communities from Bellville, Georgia, United States - Leaf-PdKOR-R3 | ecosystem: Host-associated > Plants > Phyllosphere > Phylloplane/Leaf | place: USA... | reverse complement strand
ATTTCAAGTCTAAAGATCACTTATAAACCTATCACGTTAGCCTTTCCATGAACATCGATGATCTTTCCATATGAAATTCTCATGCAGGTCAGTTTAGTATACATATCTTATGACAAACACCTGGATATTATTTCCAGGTATATCTTATACCTTAGCTTATGAAAATAATTGTTTCATTTCATAAAAGAAAGAGCATGATATATACTAGTTTGTTCAACTTTAATAAATGTCCAGTATTTAAATGAGCATTGACTATAAATGTTTTAGGAACAATACTTTGATGCAATAAGAATCCTATAATTATAATAACTTTATAATTTTCTTTGCAAAATATTTTTATCCCATAAACTTTATCTTTACTTTAGATTTATAAATCAAATATTAGATTCATTAATCTAATATTATATGAATATTAAAGATAAATTAAGCCATTATTAATAATAAATATATATTTACATGAATATAATAATATCACGTGTAACTAACCGATTGGCTATAAGACATGTTAAACTAACAACCTTATCAATGAATTTAAGGATTGTTTTGTATCATTTTTGTTTTTATTATTTTTTTTGAAACAAGAAATAAAAATGAATTCTTATTCCTTTTGATTTTATATTTTTTTTTTTAAATAAAATTCACAAGTTTTGAAAGCTTCTGAAAACCAAAAATGAAGTTTTCAAAACTTGATTTTTACATGGCCATCATATATTTTGGGAGTGAGGTTGGGTTAAGTTGTTGGGATATAAATGTGGATCATGTTGAAGGTTCAAATCAAGATCTGGTTGAGGTGTCCAAGATTTAGGTTAGGACTATATTTAGTATACCTATATTAAAGCCAAGACATGGTTAAGCATGGTTGAGGTTTGAGCAAGACTTGGTCCAAGACACCTAAAATCCTATCTAAGACCTACTTTAGAGTGACTAAGAATTGGTTATAAATGTAGTATAGGGTGCATGATAGCTCGTCTAAGGCACTCGAGATTCAGTTTAGGACCATATTTAGAGCATTCATGGGTTAGTCCAGGACCTAGTTTAGGATGTCTAACATTGGGTTTGAGGCACCCAAGGTTTGAGTTGCGACTAATGCTAGGTTTGGTGTATTGAGGGTTGGTTCAAGATAGAGGATGGGTTTTCCAAAGAATGGTTCAAGTTCAAGTTTGAGGTATTGAGGGGTTTTGATTGTCAATCCATAACTAGATCCAAGGCGTCTAAGAGCCTAAGAGTTGGTCTAAAATGCATAGGGTTCTGGTTAGGACTTGTGATAGGTGCTCAAGGTTAAGATAAAGACCTAATTTAGATCATTCAATTTTATAAAGAGAGTTAAATTTAGGAGGCTCCAGGTTTGTTTTAAAACTATGTAAGGGGACAAGATCAAATATGGATCTCTTAAGGTTAAGGAGAAAACTAGGTTTAATGTGTTGGGTTTCTCAAAATATATATACACAACGAAAACCTGTAAATTTAAAATTATTTGGATATCCTAAATGATACAGTTTAGCCATGGATTTGTCATGAAAAGGCCTTTGCTTTTGTGTTTGAGTTGATAGGGAGGCCATTCGATCAAGATTGTGTTTTTCCTTGGAATTTAGCTTCTATTCCATTCAGCTATGATGGGTTTCTGGCATGAGATAGTTTTAGCTAGCCTTAGTTTGTGTATGATGATGAGTTTAGTCCAATCTTTTTTTATGGTTCATTCATCCAAGTTAGGTTAACCCATTTATGGGTCTAATTTGGACAGTAAAATAGGCTTGTTAGAAGCTTGTATCAAGTCTAATTTGGAGTATATTTAGGAGAATATTTAACAACAAAGAAGGAAATTTCATAGTCATACAAAGAAATTAAATAGGACTATCATATTTGAATCCTAGATTTTGGAAGGATTATTTGATGCTAAAGATTTAATTCTCTTAGTTAAGGAAAAAAAGTGATGGGTGGCTAGGGGAATTAATTTCTGAGAATGTTTTCCATGTTCTAAAGGGAAATCCTAGTACTATAAGAAAAGAAGACTTCAACAATTAAATTTCTATTCATATTAGATTTTCTAACATCTAAAGGACTTTAAAAGTTGGTTAAGCAATCATAGAGTATCTAGGAAGATGGATCTCAGCCAAAAGTTATTTAAGCTAGGGGAATTAAAATATTTTATCTTGTTTTTCTTTATATTATATGCGGCATCAACAAACTAATGTCTAAACTCGTTGTTTTCAATATTATTTTTATGTTTGAGCTTAATTAATACCTTAGTTTTCAACTAAGATCTAAAGCTTGTTTGGTTCAAGGTCAATTTTTATAAATGAGTTAATTCAGCCCACAAGGATAGATCCATTAGGGTTAATTTCGTAGAACTATTTAAACACATGTAAAGCTTAAATTAAAAAAGAAAAATTTTTAATAAATAATACTTCTGAACATTTCAGTTTTAACGTGTGAGAGAGATTTTTACATTATTTGGTTCTTGAACAAAATAAATTTGACTTATCAAAGATTAATTGGCTTCGTGGTGTCATTCGGCTTCATTCTAATAGTGTTGATGCCTTGATGCAAGTTTCCATTGTGTCACACTCCTATCAAATCTTTTTTGACTTTCCAGGATTATAAACCAAATTTTATTTGTGGGTTGCATGACCATGTGATCACGAGGTTCGCATCACCAAGGATTCATTTAGACATATCTAAACTTGTTTCGGCTTTATATAAAGTTTACCTCAAGATCAGATGTTTTTTTCAGCTTTGAATAATTGTTTCAAGACTAGTTTGTCAGAAATCACAAGTCTTTCATATGTCTGACCTCTAACAATAATCCACACGAACCTCCACTGAGAAATCTCCTAAACCTTTTTAGGAGAGATGTATTGTTATGTCTTTGAGTTCTAACTCTTTTTTTTTAATGTTTTTTAGGTTTTCTGTACTTTATTGTGTACTGTTAAAAAATAAGAGGCATAACATTCTATTTATAGGAATACCTAAAAATCTTATAAATGATAAAATATCAATTTCCCCTTAAATAATATCATATATATTAGTTCAAGAAAAATTTAGGAATTTATTGAATCAAATATCTACTTGATTTTTCTAGGTCTAGAATTGTAATTACATGTATAAATTGCATTCTAGTCCTTAATTTTTAAAACTTATTTACAATGAAATCACACTAGATTAATTCTCCCATTTTAATTTGTGACCAGTGATTCTTACGTGTTTGACCCATTAGGTTTCATAATAAGTTGACCCAAATATAAATCACAATTCTATATAAAATATAATTAAAAAAACTTAATCTATTATCAATTCAATAATTGATTGATTTATGTTTGAAGATCAATTACAATGTCAAACAACGTGCCATGATCTCCCAAATATTAGGAAAGTCATAAGTTATTTGACTTAACCTTTCAGTGATTAGTTTCTCAATATAATTATTATGCCTTCATCAATAATGTTTTGATTTAGATATTATAGCATGAAATATGTCTACAATGTCAAATCATGTTTGTTCTCAACACCAAACTCATCGCTTTTTTGAATAAGATTTAAACATTTTTCAAATCTCATTTCATCTAACACAGGGATTTACAATCAACACTATTTAAAAATAAATGAAATATTTTTTTCTAATTCACTTAGAATAATGAATCATCTCTTGATTACTCAAATACCTTCATGTTTTTTATGTTATACTTAGTATCTATTAATTTATTATTCTTGACATTAGTGAGCCTAGGCATTAGTCCTAATGACTCGGGTATCTAGCTAAAACTAAATGTATTTTTTATTAAAAAAAAACCTTAGCAAACTAAATAATTTTTTATCTTTAAAGAAATACATCAAAACGGAAGAGCGAGAGAGAGATGATATAAAATGGCCCCTTGGTTTAGCTAATATGGTACTAGCAGAATGGATTAGAAATCTACATAAGCAGAAGCATTTATCGATTTCTATCTCTACCACTGCAGTAGCTTGTAACAACGAACTTCCTACCAAAATGAAAACCAACCGACAAGAGCATGAGTTTAGGAAAAGAGCAGTGGTAGCATTTAAAAAGGTTGATCGTTCCCATTAGTGTTTGAACAACTTTAGGAACCTCCATTTTAATGGCACAAGGAGCTGTCAAAATCTCAGCAAACCATGTATGAGGGGAGGGGCCCCATTTGCTGTTGAATTCCTGGCTTGTGGCTCTCTTTGCCCTTTCAGCTTTTAATTCTCCTACCAGTATCGTCCTTTCTGATACCTTATAAATGAATCTGGGTTGCAATTGGTTTTCCAAATATTTTTTTTAAATATATTAAAAATATATATTTTTTATTTTTTAAAATAATTTTTAATATTAGTACATCAAAATGATATAAAAACACTAAAAAATATTAATTTAAAAAATATTAAAAAAAATATTTTTAAAATACAAAAATAATCAGGCTATCAAAGCATCAAATTGTAGGTGTGTTAGTTTATGTTTGCTGTTTTAAGTAATTAATACTTATTTTACTTTAAAAGAAAATTAGTAAAGGACTCTTGCATTGCATTAGAGAGTCAGTCAACACGTGAACATTAAATGTTAAATTGAAAATTAGTAAAAGACTCCTACATTGCAGTATAAATATGTATATATAGTTTATCAGATAATTTTATGATGCAGCCTCAACCAGTTTAGGAATTAAAGAGAACATGAAGGCAGCAATTCAAAAACAGGCTGGATAAACCTATCTGGTCTGTTTACTCTCAATCATAGTATAATATGCCGAATTCTCTTTCAAAAATTATTACAATAGCTTAAACAGATCTTAATTAGAAAGGAAAAAAAATCATTATGAGACTCAAAAATAAAAGCAAAAATCTAAATTAAATAAGAAAAAACTAAAACTGAAAAAAAAATATATCTTTTAGATGTTGGTTGATTATAGCCAATCAATCTACTACAAAACATAACTCATAGAATCTCTTCAAAACTTTAAATTTGATTCAATGGTGAAATCAAAAGTTATGCTTGTTTTTGTCAATAGGTCATTAGGCTCTAATATACCTCTCACTACAACAATCTTTAGATTTACCGATGGAATTTTCTGTCGGTATTTGTACTATCATTCCGTTGGCAATTAATTTACCAACGAAATCACCAACAGAAATGCTCTATCAGTTAATCTTTCTTTTGTACTTTTTTGTCCATCAGTAAGTCCGTTGGTAATAAAAATAAAATCCATTGGTATTATTACCGATAGATTTACTGACGGAAAAGGTGCGCAAAAAAAATAAAATTATCCGCTTCATTCCGTCGGTATTTTCCTCGAAAAAATATCGTATGTAATTCCGTCGGTAATTATTTAAAAATATTTTAAAAAAATCCATTTTACAAACTATAAAATAATTAAATTAATATAAATCAACACTCTATAATACTCAAAACGCTTGGAAAAAAGAAAAACAAAAGCAGTTTTGGGATAAATGTGTATAGAGTCCCAAATAGTATATAGCTCCTGACTCCCTAGGGGAAAGCCCAAGTACCCTCCTCAATTACATCTGAAACCCTTGCAACCCAAGGCAACCCCGTGGAGGATAACATCTTGAAAGGCAAAAGGTCACATAATCGCTGCTCATCTGGTAACCAATAGTCAAGCCAGTGAGAAGAATCTTTCTTTAGAACTAATAGCCCTTAACAATAGTCTCTACTTAGAAGAATCTTTCTCTACGACCAAAAAAGAGCTGAAGGAAGTCTAATATGCCATAACGATCTCCCTCTATGCAAGATAAAATGCACCAAAGCTTCCCAAATAGAAGATTTATCCAATAAGAGCCTCTAGACATGTTTAAGAATAACTGTTTTATTTCATGTCCTAACCCTTTTATCCTGATTTATGGTCAAGCCCAAAAGCATAGCAAATTATCAAAAGCTCCCTTAATAATCCCCACAAAACCCAAGTTAGCATTACAAAACATCATAAGATCATCAGCAAAGCATAAGTGTGTGATATGGTTCTGTTGACATCGCTAGTGGTACTTAAACCACACATCTTGAGTAGCCACCTTAAGAATGCCTCCTAGGCCATCCATAGCCAAGACAAAGAGTTAAAGGGAGAGAAGTTTACCCTTCCTAATACCCCTAGAAGACACCTAAAGAAACCATACATCTCACCTTTCAAAGCAACAGAAAAGTGAGTGATGGATAAACATGTCTGATTCCATTTAACAATGCGATCTGGAATGCTAATAGCTTGTAGGCCTTAAATGATGAAATTCTAGCTAACTATATCAAAGGCTTTTATAATGTCAACCTTTAGTACACACCTAGTCGAACCATTATCCAGGTAATGGTTATCTATGAGCTCCGAAGTCAATAAGATTGCATCTGAAATCTATCAATTAGACATAAAAACAGACTCTAGGGATAGTTATCAGGTGATAGTTATCCAATAACATCAAATAATACTACCTTTAACCTTCTCACAATGATCTTAGAAATGCATTTATAAAGCACTTTATAGCAAGAAATAGTCTTAAAGTCATTCATGTTATATGTAGTCTCAACCTTAGGCATTAAAAAAATTCTAGTAGCATTAACATATCTAGGGAGGATGCAATGATCGATGAAATACCTGACATCCACCTTAAAACCAATCCCAACAATATCTCAACTTCTTTTAAAAAACAAGGAGGTGAAACCATCTAGGCCTGGAGCTTTGTTATTTGAGATAGAAAACAAAGACGTCTGAATCTCATCATCCAAGACATCATCCTTCAAACCAAGAACTACATCATCAAAGATAGTAGTAGGGAAAAACTTAGACGTGTTGTTAGCAAACTGAGCCGAGGGCGCTGCAAGGAGATCCTGATAAAACCTAATTATCAATAGCCTCAAATCTCTCTATTTAGTAATCTGAGACCCAGTCTCATTTTCATCCCATGGATCTTGTTCCTTACCTGTCTGTGAATCAAATATTTTTTAAAGAACTTGGTGTTCTTGTCACTAAGTTGAAGCCACTAAATCATGGATTTAATTATATCTATATAAGGCCTCCTCATTCTTGCACAACTGAGAGTATCGTCTAGCGAGATTCCTTTCAAAAGCAAGGAGGTTCTTAGAAGGACACCCATCAAGCAATGTTTGTGCTACAACCCATTAAATCTTTGCCTCCATCACCTTACTAGATATGTGGCTAAAGTGGTGACGATACAAGAACTTAAGCTTAGGCTTGAGCATACCTTTGTGGTGAGCATGTACATTAGGTTACCACTAACTAAAGTTTGTCAAACCATGTTTACAACATCCAAGAAATCCTCATGGTTAGCCTAAAAGTTTAGAAATTTGAAAGAAGCATGAACCTAATGTGTAGGGGGCAAACTAAAGTAGCATAACACTATGATCAGAAAATTATACAACTATTTTATTTCATTTTTGTTCATGTGAAATAAATTTATAAATAAAATTTTATATATAATTCAATAATTTTTCTCCAATTATAATGGATATTCGGGATTCAAAAATTTAAACTCTACTAAAAAAAATCTTAAGAGTTATACTATTAAAAAAAAGATTTATCTGGTTACTAGTTTTAAAGTTTAAATTCAAAAAATAGAAGTTTTTTTTTTATTTTTTTTCTAGGCATGCTTCATCAAATTAGGCCAACTAATGCCACTGTCTTACAGAACAAAGCAAACAAATTACCAAGGTGTGTAGTGCCTAAATTTTGACTTCTTAAGGGACGTTCCATTTACTAGAAGGCTGATGTTGTCAAAACTTGGTTAACTAAAACTTATCACATAAGTTATAGATAACACAATACTCTTGTTTATTGATATGACTAGGCCAGCTAACAGGAGAAACTTTTAAGTTTCCTTCCTTTTTAGGATCACAAAAACAGAGCGAGTAGCTAGTGATCTTTCACAGAAATAAATGGAAGAAAAAGAAAAAGAAATGGGAGACGGGGAGACGGGGGTCAATTGCTAGGTTATAACTTAAAAACTACTAACAGATTCACCGATAGATATTAGTGACGGGTTTATTTCGTCGATAATAACATTTGTAATAATGAGTCATTATTTTTTTCTTTTTCTAATCATTCATTTCCAACTGTAATTTCCTTGGTATATATTGATGGAAAAATATCATTGATATATACCATGGGACATAGCGAGGAAATATTTTGTCAGTAAGTGTCATTGTAATTTACCGATGAAATTTTTTCCATCAATATTTTCGTTTGTATTTGTCATTTTTTTTTTGGTAATGGTACTTATACTTGAAACGGAATACATTAAATTGCAAAAATTATTATATGAAGCTGACCATCTTTCATTATGACTGTGTGCCCTTTTATATAATGATATAAAGTTTAAATCACATTTATATAGGTAATCTTAACCCTATACAAAGATAAATGTTAGATGAAGGGTTTTATTGAATCCTAATATGAACTAAATTCCTCCTTTATTGAATATGTTGTTGCCTAATGTTTTAACTCATTTTTGAAAAGTCTTCGTAAAAATCCAAAAATAGCAAAATAACAACAAAAACCCAAAAAATATATTCTTGACGTATGTAAGTCGTTTTTAATGTCTTTTCCAAAAAATTTAAAATATAAAAAAAGACAAAGAAGAAAAAGAAAAAATACATTTAGTTTTTAGTGATCTAATTATAATTTGAAATTTGAAAACCCTCTCATCAAGCAACCTATTTTTTAATCAAAAGGTCTACAATCATTCTTTTAATCTAAGGATCTATTTTTCTTTGCTTTGTCTCCAAATTATTAAATGAATGATTAAGATTTATTCTTGAAATTCAATAGTTGGTCTTGATTTTCTTTGTCTTTAAGCCATAGAGAATTTTTACCTATAACTAGATGGTTACACACACAAAAAAAGAAAAAGGAATTTTAGGAGAAATTTATTTTAAAAAAGAAAAAATCACACACACAAAAACACTCTCTCACTCATCAACACACTGACATTAAAAGAAAAGAAACAAACAATACATAAAAAAAGTTTCTCCACCTCCCAAAAACACACAAAACTCGTGAGAGGAAGAGCTAGGGAAATTAATTCGCTCTTCTCTCCTAACCATCATTGACTTCTTCTTGAGCAACAACAATTTGTTCACAAACCAACACCCCTACCGTGATCCCAGTCGTGAACAACATCCTCTTGCGGCAACTGTTTGAAGGAGCAATTGTTGGATCTCAGAACCAATTTACAAGTTTAGGCTGAAAAATCATCTTATTAAATTGCAAAAGCAATGGCTTTATACAAGCTTGTTACAAGAAAATTAAAAGAAAAATAAACTCCACATTCACAACTCCTAAGAACATGTAAGTGGGTCTAAGACCAATTCAAACAAAACAGATTACCCTATATATTAGGGCATTATTAATAGAGTGAGTAACCAACTAAGCAACAAACATGGATAAGTCCTAACAATTCTAATGCTTCAATATCCTTCCTTAAACTGGACTGCACCAGTGTATTCAGTTTACTCAAGACATTACATATATGCCAAGTTTATCTCGCAGCTTCAGAAAGACCTTCAGTTTGAGAGGTTTAGTCATGATATTAGACACTTGCTCTTGTGTATTGCAGTGCACCAACTCTACTATCTCATGTCTTGTAAGCTCATGTAAAAAATGAAACCTCACGTCGATATGCTTACTTCGACCATGTAAAACTGGATTCCTTGAAAGTTTAGAAGTAGAACTATTGTCACAATAGATAGTATACCTTGAACATGACCAAGCTTTTCAAGAATCCTTCTTAACTAGAACCCTTGACATGTACATGAGGCTGCTGCTATGAACTTCGCCTCCATCGTAGATAAGGTCACCACTGGGTGCTTTCTTAAGGACCATGAAATAGCCCCTATTGCTAGCATAAACATATACCCAAATGTACTTTTTCGATCATCAACATCCCCTTGCATAGTCACTATCTGCAAAAGCTATTAAACTCCCTTCACCACCTTTTTTGTAACCAATTCCAAGCTCCATAGTGCCCTTCAAATACCTTAGTATCCTCTAGCCAACTTCCAAGTGCATTTCAGTTGGTTTCTCCATGTATCTACTAATCAACCCAACTGTATACATGAGATCAGGTCTTGTGGCTGTCAAATATAACAAGCTCTAAACCATTTTCTTGTACTCTATAGTATCCACAATCACCACATCACTTCCACTCTTTCACAACTTACATCCTAGAACAATTGGATTATTCACATGATTTCTCCTTTACATGCCAAACCTTTCAGGCACCTCTTTAACATACTAACATTGACATATGAAAATCCCATCTGAATTTTGTACCACCTTTACACCCAAAAAATACTTCATTCTACCAAGATCAGACATATTAAACTCCTTCTTCATTGATTCTTTGAAATTCTTGAATATATCCTTATCATTTCCTGTAAAAATAAGATCATCCATTTAGACACTCACGATCAATATCTTCCCTTTATCATAGAATTTATAAACAATATGTGCTCACAAAAACATTTTTCAAGCCTCTCTTTGGCAAAGTGTGCCTCAATTCTATTGTACTAAGCTGCTTGAGCCATTACAACGCCTTCTTCAACCTATAAACCTTGTGCTCCTCTTCTTATTTCTCGTAACCTTAAGATTGATCAATGAACACTACCTTATTTAATTCTCCATGCAAGAATGCGCTTTTTACATCCAACTAAAAAACACACCAACCTTTGTAGGCTACAAAAGCTAAAATTGTTCTAATCGTATCCCACCTAGCCATCAGTGCGAATACTTCATTATAATCAATCCCCTGCTTTTGAGAGTACCTCTTTGCCACAAGTTGGGCCTTATGCTTGTCCACATTTCCTTTCTCATTAAACTTCATCTTAAACACCCATTTCACTCCTATTCTCTTAGCTCCAGCCGGCAAGGTAGTTAATTCCCATGTCTCATATTTTTTAATAGCTCTCATCTCCATATTCATTTCATCTCTCCATTTCAAATGTGTTAGAATGGGAAGGTGACAATGAAGATGTTGATGTTAATGAGGAAGGAGAAGGTTTAGAAGATGAGCAAACTGAAGAAACAAATAACTCATCACAAAATGAGTTGTCTAAGGAAGCACCACTGAGTTCAAATCAAGGGAGGAGTCAAAGGTAGCCAGCCTGGTTAAGGTATTATGTAACCAATAAGTGATTGTCTGATGAAGAAGAGAGGTATAGTTTGGTAATGTTTTAATAGCTCTCATCTCCATATCCATTGCCTCTCTCCATTTCAAACTCTTGTATGCTTCCTCAAATGTGACGGGATCTTCAGCTGAAGTAAACATTACCAGACTATGCCTCTCATCTTCATCAGATAATCCCTTACTGGTTACATAATCCTTCAATTCAACTGGCTATCTTCGACTCCTCCCTTGATTTGGACTTAGTAGTGCTTCCTCAGATAACTCATTTGGTGATGAGTAATTTGTTTCTTCAGTTTGCTCATCTTTTAAACCTTCTCCTTCCTCATTAACATTAATATCTTTATTACCTTCCAATTCTAGCACATCACGTTTCACCTCCTCTGCACTTCTACCCCAATTCCACCTCTTATCCTCAACACACATTATATCTCTGTTAATCACTACTTTGAAATTGGATCATAAACCCTATAGGCTCTCAATTCCTCACTCACACCCAAAAAAACACATTTGAAACTCTTATTATCAAGCTTTTTTATTTCACTGTCAGGCACATGAACATGAGCCACCCAAATACACGAGAATTATCGACACAAGGCTTTATCCCACTCCAAGCCTCTTCAGGAGTAACATCTTTGACAGCTAGAGTGGGACTCCAATTCAGCACATAAACAGACCAATTAACTGCTTTTGGCCAGAACTCTTTTGGTAGTTCCTTTCCTGATAGCATGCTACACACCATGTTTATTATGGTACGATTCTTCCTCTCGGCAACCTTGTTTTGTTACGGGGTATAAGCTGTTGTGGTAAGCTATTTGTTAACCCCATGCATGCTACATAAATTATTGAACTCGAGTGAGGTAAACTCCTCACCTCTATTGATTTTTAAGCAGCAAATCACATTACCAATATTCTTTTCCGCAAACACCTTATACTTCTTAAACATAGCTAATGCTTCAGATTTTCCAGATAAAAAAATATACCCAGGTCTTTCTACTATAATCATCAATGAAGGTGATTACATACCTTTTGCCACTGTTTGATTCTAGTAAGATAGGTCCACAAATATCTACATGAACCAGTTGAAGCTTCTTAGTGCCCTCCACAAGCTTATCTTTGACATTGCTTCTTAGTGTTGCTTCCCAATCATACAGTCACCACGCACTTTTGATGAAACCTTGAGCATCGACAAACCTCTAGCCATCTTCTTATAGAGCAAAGTCTTCAACATCTTGAAATTTAGATGTTCATACTAGCAGTACCACAATTATGTGTTGTCTTCAGATGTGGCTTGGAGACAGATTGAGGTTGGAGAAATTACAGAAGTAAGTACAACAAACATCTTGTTGGCTGACATTTGTGTTTGTATAATTAAACCTCTTCTAGAATGGTAAATCTTACACATGTCATGTTGAATGAGAATAGCTAAATTCTTTTCTTGAAGCTGACCAATGCTTAAGGGACTATTTCTTAACTCAGGTATAAAATAAACCTTTGTGATTACCTAAGTTAATCCATTGATATGATGCTTGACATTTCCTTTTCCCATAACCATCATCCTTAAATTATCTTCGAGCTTCACTGATTGTCTGAACTTTTCATCAAGATCAAAGAACCACTCCTCGTTACCATACATGTTGTTGTTACAGCCTGAGTTGAGGAACCATACATTCTCCCTCTTTAATTGATTTATCTCCATATACGCCATCATAAGCATCTTTTCTTCCTCATCGAATTCTGCGTAATTCGCACCTTTCTCCCTACTAGGATATTCATATTGAAAATGCCCTAGTTTCTAGCAATTGTAGCACTGGACCAAGGCTTTGTTGAAAGATTGCCTACCCCTACCTCGGCCTCTTCCTATGAAATCTCCACAAGCTTTTCTTCTCCCTTCAACTATGTGTTCATATCTTCCTCCACTCTTCTTTGAACTGGTGATGTTCACAGCATGCTCCTTTTCCTTCTGTCCTTGCATCCTCTATTCATGGACTAGCAGGCTACTTTGAAGCTCATTTATGGTCATGATAGAGAGGTCATTAGACTCTTCTATCAAACAAACGACATAATTGAACTTGATAGTCATTGACCTTAAGATTTTTTCAATGATCACACTCTACTCCATCCTTTCTCTATGCACCTTCATCTTATTGGTGATGGTCAATGTCCTAGCAAAATACTCATCGACTTATTCACCCTTCTTCATGCCAAGAATCTCAAAACCTGTAGCTAAGCACGTTTCACCTTGGTAGAGCCTTGATACTTCAATCTCATTGAATCTCAGATAGCCTTTACAGTCTCCTTATAGAGTATGATCTCAATAATAGTCCTATCTATAGCATGGAATAGATAGTTCTTGACCTTCAAATCTTTTAGTTTCTGATCTTCATTGCTCTTTCGTTACACATTTGTTGGCTCTACCCCTTCTACTGCTGCAGGAATCTCATTCTCTATTAAGTCCCAGTACTTCTTTGATCCAATGAAGTTTTCCATGAGCATGGCCCAATGGTCATAATGACCATCGAACCATGGAAATGCTGGCTGAACAAAGTTGTTGTTCTCTGTCGCCATGATTCTCTAACTCTTCTCTCTTTTGCTAATCTCTTACTCTTGCTACCTTCTTAAAAAACTATAGTTTCTTAGAACACTCAATCAGGCCTCTGTGATGAAGCTCTAATACCAGATGTTGGATCTCAGAACAAATTTACAAGTTTAAGCTGAAAAATCATATTATTGAATTGCTATACAAGCCTGTTACAAGGAAATCAACATAAAAGTAAACTCCACGTTTACAACTCCTAAGAACGCGTAAGTGGGTCTAAGACCAATTCAAACAAAACAGATTACCCTACAAACTGGGGCATTATTAACAGAGTGAGTAACCAACTAAGCTATAAACACAAATAAGTCCTAACAATTCTAATGCTTCAACATCAACAACAATGTAGCATTGCAGTTGTCCTTCTCTGTAGTGCAGCAACTGACATTCGCAGTTTTTCATGGTGTCTATTGAATCATAATAGAAGAAGAACAACTCTGCACCAGGACAATCGTTATAACTTCATCTTCACTGCACAACATCAATAATATCTTAGTCTTCATCAGCTGCCTACAAACACCTATTTTTTGTTCAGCAAACAACAGTTATTTCTTCTCAACAACGATTACAGTCAGCCCCCCAACACTAGCTTCATCCTCCTTCCAGCAGTAAGAGTTTTCTTCTCAATCATAAAAGCTTTTGGTTCCCACCATAAGCAATAGTTTACTCTTTCAATAATAAGAGGCTTTCTCTTATAGTCACAACAATAGGAGAAGTTCTTTCTCAACTCCAGCAACCCCTCCACATTAACAACTCTTCACTAACCCATTCTAACAATGATTCTCCAACTTTTCTCGGTCTAGCCACTGTGACTTCTTCAGCTCCAACAATGGTATCTCATGGAAACTACAACTTCATCGCCATCATCATCAACAGCAAGCTCATATGTTAACCATCCACCATTTGCTCTCCTTGACAAACTAACCACTACTAGAAATTTGCCTAAAACCAACGAAATTACCGACAGAATAATTCTGTCGATAAATTATGGTGATAATTACCTACAGACACTATTTTATCTGCAATTCAGTCGGTATATACCGACAGACTAATATTGTCAGTATATACCGATTGAATTATAGATGGAATATATAAAATTTAAAACAAAATGGCTCGATGACATGGAAGTTTTTGCAAGAAATTATACCGACGGACTTACCGAAGGATTCAAACCAGGATCTCCGTATAGTGACATTCCATTCACCAACAGAATTGTCGATGGCATCACTAACAAAATTAGTCCATCGGTGATTCCATCGGTAAAAGTTAATACATCACCACTTTGTCGACCCTCTCCTCCTTTATTTCTCCTTCTTCTTCCCCATCCCAACTCTCCCCTCCCAAACTGCAAACAACCACCCCCCTAAAAATATCCCCCTCTTCTTAACATAAGTAATCTTTCTTTAACTTTTAGTCAAGAAGATAATGTTTGTCACCAAGTCAAGAGGTGGCCACCCACTCAATAATTAGTCATCAAATCAATAATTCTAAATTTTAACCTATAAAAGGAGGCATTTGCCATATATTTAGAAATTTTGGTTTTCAGATCAAGATCTTTCTCTTACTCTCTTTCTTTGTATTTTTTAATGTTCAAGTTTTATTTCATGTTATATTAATCTCTTGTTTATGCTTTTCATTTCCTTTACTTAGTTAATGTATATTATTATTATGCTTTTATCTAGTTTATTCATGTTTCTCTTTTTCATAATATTTAGCTAAGTTTATTATATCGAGGTGAAAATGTTTCACTAATGGTGTTAGAATAAGTATAGTATAAACTCAACATGAACTTTAATGTTTGATACTAACATGCTTTGTATTTGTTCTCTGACTCAATCATAATACCTTGCTTATTAAATGGTTAATCTAGATTTGTGTTGAACAACCCTTAATACAATAAATACTTGGCACTTTCATAACCTACTGTATTGTATAACTGACACTTATGCTATGAAAGGAACTTGATTTGTTGTTAACATAAATTATCATCATGAATACCTGACACTATTTACAAGTATAGGCATTACTCAAATAAGATAATTACTATAATCATGTTAATAATTTATAATCTGATTGAAACCTCCTTTGTGTGTGGTTTCTAGTTGAGAAATAAAAAAAGTTTATATTATACTTATTTGAAATACCATTAATGGATTCTATAACCTTGATAATTGTTTTATCTTTGTTTAATCCTTACATCAATATCACATCTCAAAAGTTCTCTTCAACTCCTTTTCATTTATTGTTTTTAATTTTATATAGTTCACCTCCCTGTGGTTCGAGCCCAGTCACAGCAAAATTAATTCACTCGCAAGTACGAGGCATATTGGAAAAACGACATTTCAATGTAAGTTTGTTTCAGTTTTAGTTTTTTTTTAATTATAACATAATTTATGAACAACTAATCAATATTTCATTAATTTAATTTTTTTTCAGGTTCACAAACATTGAGGTCATTCGAGTAATATCATCAACGTTTAAATCGTCGATGGAGATTCTATTATTTCAATGGAGTCAGGTTTCCAGACATCCTGAATGGAGACCTTATATCGATGCATGGTTTTGAAGATTTCATGTTGGTGTTAATTTCTAATTTCCAACTTATTTTTAATAAATTATCATTATAATTGTAAATAAATTATTATTTTTACTTTAAAAAAATTATTTATACATAACACAAATTAGAGTGGGACAACGCGTATGACAATGTTGTGAGGAGCATGTGGGAAAATCACACGGCAACTAGGTAACATCGAAAACAATACGATATTTTTTTAAAAAAATTATGTTTTAAAATCTAACTTGTCACTATGAAAATAAGTTGTGTGATTTTTGATATGAATCACAAAAAAAGCCAAAACATACACGAGAGATAACAGTCTACAAGGCTGGAATGACATGGCGGTTTGGAGGGATTTCAAATTGCCATACATCCCGGGGGATATATGGCCATAATATATTCAACATGTGATGTCTGAGCGGTTCGCACGACGCTCACAGTCCAGTGCCGACAACCGAAACCGGTAAATTCATGGTTTGGTGACCACGCACACCAGCGGCTCCATTCCATTTGTTGCACATGCGAAACAGATGGTAAGATTAATTTAAATGAAATATATCATTAATTAATTTGTTGTTACTTAATTAATTTGTTTTCTTACAGGCTAAGCCTCTTGGACGTGAGCCGAGCCCAATGGAGCTGTTTGTAAAGACACACGTGCGGAGTGAAGATCGCTAAAAGGGAGTGCAATAGTTAGTTGACAACCGCACTCAACACTTCATGGTATGTTCGTTCAGCCATTTTATTTTGTAAGTTATTATTTTCTTGAATTGAATATGATGATTTCTTTTTTCATTTTCAAGAGACCTATAATAGTCGGTTGAGGGAGAGATATGGGGATGATCATTTGACCCTTTCGGATTTCATTCTGGATTTGTGGATGAAGGTAGGATCATTTGGTGGACCCGATAAAAATTGGGTATACAGGCTCTCCAACACTACGGCCAAGAACTTGCGGGTGGCCCGTAGTGTCTCATTCGTTGGGAGCTCATAATCAGTATCGAGCATCCAATCTAAGGAGTTTTGGCCTTGCAACAACAATATGAGCATCCAATCTAAAAAGTTTGTGGCCTTGCAACAACAATACGAGCAACTCTCGGCGGATTATGAACAACTCCGTCAAATGGTCATGGACATTAGATCACAGATGGGTGATACATATGCGCCATCTTTTTGGCTGTTAGGTCCTGGGAAAATCAACCTCCTCCTCCTCCTCCATTGTTCTAGTTTAATTTTTTTTGGAAACACATTAAATTTAAAATGAATATTTGGATGAATATTATTTAACTTTATTTTTATATTTTTGATGGGTGATACAATTTTATTTTCGTAATTGGTTTTTTTTTTACTATTAATTTATATAATTTTATATTATTTATTCTAAATATTTAAAAAAAATTAAAACACCACCGACGAATTCCCAAATGGTATTTTTCCATCGGTATTTTACCGAGAGTTGAAAAATATTTTGTGGAAATGCCACAATCATTGACGTCTCTACAAATGGATAAAGTCCGTCGGTATTTTACCAAGAGTTGAAAAATATTTACTGCATATGTCACTATCTCCGACGTGTATACCGACAGACATATCCCATCGGTATTTTACCAAGAGTTTAACAATATTTATTGTATATGCCACCATCACCGACGGAATATTTTGCGTCGGTATATTTCCAGTGGGATTTTTTTTGCGCGTATTTTTCATCTGTAAAACCATCAGTATTTTTTTAGCAATAAAATTAGCAACAAAATATGGAATTACCGACGAATGATATGCTGATGGACTTTGGCTGTTAGTGAATTAGTCGGTAAAAAATTTACTGATAAAGTGATAATTTGTTGATGAAGTTATCTTACATCGATGAATTAGGTCCATGGGTAAAACTATTAAATGTTGCAATGAACAGTTGCCTCTGTATGTTCACCATCAGCGAAGCAGCTCCTCCAACAACTCTCCTATGCATAACAACCCCTTCTCCTTCAGCAACATTGAACCTCTCTGCGAATGCGTTTGGGAATGCGATGCAAACCGCGTTCCCAAAAAATTTTAATTTTTTTTGCTAAAATTTAATATGGTTTATATGTTTTGGATCGTTCTGATGTACTGATGTCAAAAATGATTTTTTAAAAATAAAAAAACATCATTGGCATGCATTTCGGCACGAAAAGTTATTTGAAAAGCAACCGCTACCACACTGCCAAACACTCTCTGCATCAGCAACGGGAGCTGTGAATTTCTCTGCACTAGCGTTTCAGCCACTTCTTCTCTAGTAGTGCTAGCCACAGCTGAGAGTTCCAATATTCTAGTAGCTGCATTTTAATTCATGCGATTTGTCTTCTTGTGTTTTTGGCCATTTTCAAGTTTGGTCCTTAAATTTTAGAAGTCTCTTCAATCCCATGCCTCATGTTTGTATACCAGTTTATATGATTTACACCCTTAACTCGAGTGAAATATTGCTTAATATGATTTTATTTTTGTGACTTAATTTGATCATGTGATAGGAGGACATGTAAGTGATTTTTTT
>Ga0325414_1002445_pt1 | contig 18815 bp, 9 predicted proteins | sample PopdelMetagenome_8_FD_206183 | JGI IMG/M metagenome (GOLD analysis project Ga0325414, IMG submission 206183) | Populus deltoides microbial communities from Bellville, Georgia, United States - Leaf-PdKOR-R3 | ecosystem: Host-associated > Plants > Phyllosphere > Phylloplane/Leaf | place: USA... | reverse complement strand
TAACTCGGAGAAGTAGGGCTGTCTCTCTAAAATTGACGTTATACGTTGACACATTAGCTTTTAAAAGTTGGCTTGAGTTTAGACATGTAAATGAAGTCATATGAAGGGTACCCCTCGATTTGAGGTTTGATAGGCACTATTTGGAACAATGAATGAGGCTAGGGCCTTTGCCTTTTGGAGTTTTTATGTGGTAGTCATTACTGGGCTTGTGCTGATAAGCACATCACTTCCCACTAAGGTAGGACCAACATGGGGAAGAAGAGAGAAAAAGTAGAACAGAATCTCTGAATTGTGTGGCTATTGCTACTTTTCTCAAAAGTGCACCCATATGCCGAAGTTGTGTTGGTCCCAATCGGTAGATTAGAGCTCTCTGTGTGAGGACGCACCAATAAATACACACTACCTAGATTTCAATAACGATGAATAACGATAACATTATATAGGTAGTGATGAATTTGGCAAGCAACGTGCAATAATTTGTGTGAGTCATTGAAATCTTGACTTGGCATGGACGTGGAGCTTAGATCATAGACCTTCTAAGCTAGCAGCAGATATAGCAAAAACTGGCAATTGAGATTGCCAGGTAGACATGCAGATTATGGGTTAGTGGTGACAGTTATGGACATCCAGATCATAAGAACATGGGGGTAGAACTGGGTTGCTCTACAAGTTACTAAGATCATGGGATCATGAGGGAGAAATTGCCAACTATTTGCTGGAAAATAGGCCACTGAGTTCATAGGGGATAAAATTCCCTATTATGTCCAGAAAAATAGGGATCATGGTTGTGCCTTGTAACTCACATATCTTTGTCTATAAATAGGTTGTAAAGCCTTGGCTGTGTAACCTGCAATCATTGTGCATAAGACACACACACTTATATTATGTGATTCTTTATTGACGAGATTAATAAAGATTGAGAGATCTTCTTGTATTCTCGGTGTGCTTTGAGTTCATTTACTTATGTATGTTATTTTCTTACGACAAGGCAATTATAGGAACCTCTTTGGGTGAGCGAAACACATAGTTGTAGGCAAACACGAGTGAAAAGAGGAGGCAAGGCTTAGTCTAGTCGGGACTAGACTACCGCATAGGGCTGAATTTTAAGGTAAAAAATTTAACTCTATCACAATTGGTATCAGAGCGCGGTTGATTCTAAGATCGTGCAACCTAAAGTCATGAAATCTATTCGAGAACGGTTGATGCATCTTGAGACTTTGATAGGTCTTAAGGAAAAATGTGAAGAACACTATATCATTGATCGGTTTAAGAAAGCTATGGAAGGCGTTGAAAGGGCTGAGAGTTTGTACATTTCTTTTATGGCAGAATTGAGTGAGCAATTGGAAGCTACTGAAGAGACCATTGCCATTCTGAAACGGGCAGTAACAAACACTTGTATTAGGGTAAGTACATCTAAGCCTAAAGTTCCCGAACCGAAGTCTTTTGATAGGGCAAGAAGTTCCAAAGAACTTGAGAATTTCTTGTGGGACATGGAATAGTACTTTAGTGTTGCAAAGATCGGCGTTGCTAAACAAGTAGATCTCACTGTGATGTATCTCACAGGTGATACTAAGCTTTGGTAGAGGATGAGAACCAAAAAGAACTTAAGTGTTGGACATCCAAAGATTGAGACGTGGGATCGTCTTAAGCAGGAGATGAAAGAGCAGTTCCTTCCGAACAACACATCCTGGATTGCGCGGGAGGAATTGAAAAGGCTTTAACATGAATTGTCAGTTCGTGAGTATGTTAAATCTTTCAGTTCTTTGATTCTTCATATTGAAAATATGTTCGAGGAAGACAAGTTATTCAACTTCATGTCTGGACTCCAACCTTGGGCGCAAACGAAACTAAGACGATAAAGCATAAAAGATTTGTCCTCCACTATTGTTGTTGCGGACATTTTAGTTGATTTTAAATCAACTACTAGAAAGGGCTATGCATCAACCTCCTTCAAGTCCAGGGCAAAAGACAAGGAGGAAAAGAAGAAGAAGAAGAAGTTTGGTGGGGGTGCATTAAAGTCTACCGTGGATAAGGGCAAGGCTAAGTTAATGGATACACAAGGTAAAAGTACTAAACTGAACTTTACTTGCTTCATTTGTGATGATCCTTATTTTGCGAGGGAATGTCTGAAGAGGGAAAAGTTGAAGGCTATCCGAGTTGGAGATAGCGATGAGGATGAAAAGGTAGTTACGCACGTCATTCTTATGCATGTTTTAAACTGCCTAGTAGCTGAATCAGGGGATGCGGTTGTTGAAATTAGCCTTGTTGATTAGGACTTGACAAGGATTGATGTGTTGTGAAAAAGGAAATCAGGGTCTGTGGACAATCTGATGCATGTGAAGATTGGGATAATGACAAAGATATAAGTGCTATGCTGGATTTAGGTGCAACTCACACATTTGTGACTGATCGATTAGTGAAGGAGCTTGCCTTGTGGCTGAGTGATAGCCATACATCAATGAAGGTAATAAACTCGAAGGCACAAAGAATTACAAAAATGTCTTATGATGTGCCAATAATGCTTGATCAGTGGAGAGGTAAGCAGGACGTGTTGGTTATAAATCTTGATGACTACGATATTATTTTTGGTCTTGATTTCTTGAGAAAAACTAAGATTGTTTTGACGTCGTATCTTAATGAAGTCATGATTGCAAATAAGGGATGCCCATGTTTTGTCCCATGTTGCAATGTCGCAACGGTGAATGTCATTAGGAGTGGAAAAAACTTGATCTCAGCCATAGCTATTGGTAAAGCATTACGAAAAAGTGGAGAGATGTTTCTTACGATAGTAGTGGATGAGAAAGCAGACTACTATGAGGAGGTGCCGAAAAAAATTGCTAGTGTGCTGAAGCAATTTGAGGATGTGATGTCGTCTCAGCTAACAAAGAAACTCCCACCTAAGAGGGCTATAAACCATCAGATTGAGTTAGTGCCGAGAATAAAGCCACCATCTCAAACCCTTTACCAAATGTCGCCAATAAAATTGGCAGAATTAAGGAAGCAATTGGGAGAATTGATTGACATGGGGTTTATCTGTCCTTCTAAGGCTCCATATGATGCTCTGGTTTTATTTTAAAAAAAGACAGATGAAAGTCTTCATATGTGTGTGGACTACTGAACATTTAACAAGGTAATCATAAAAAATAAATATCCAATTCCTTTAATTCAGGATTTGATGGACAGATTGTGTGGAGCCTCTATCTTTACAAAATAGGACTTGCGATTGGGATATTAACAAGTTCGGATTGCTAAAGGTGATGAGCATAAGATTACTTATGTGATGAGGTATGGCTTATACGAGTTTCTAGTTATGCCATTCGACCTAACAAATGCTCCAGCAATATTTTGTAATCTCATGAATGATGTTTTATATGATTTCTTAGACAAGTCTACTTAGATGACATTGTAATCTATAGTAGAGGAAAAAAAGATCATATAATTCATCTTTCTAAAGTTCTAAGTAGATTGAGGGAATATGAATTATATATAAAGAGAGAAAAATATGAGTTTGCAAAAACTGAGATTATGCTCTTAGGCTGCTTAATTAGGGAGGGATAGGTGAAGATGGATGCACGAAAGATCCAAGCCATCGTTGAATGGTCAGCACCGAAGATAGTTCCGGAGTTGAGATTTTTTTTTGGGCTTGTAAACTATTGCAGATGATTCATTGAGGGTTATAGCAAGAAAACAACTCCTCTGTCAGATTTTCTAAAGAAGAATCAGAGATGGGAATGGTCAGTTGACAGCCAATAACCTTTTGAGAAGCTGAAGATAGTTGTAGCATCGACTTTAGTTTTGGGACTGCCTAATATTAAGAAGCCATTCAAAATGCATACTAATGCTTCGGATAGTGCTATTGGGGGAGTGCTAGTACAAGAGGTATATCTGAGTGCTTTCGAGAGTTGGAAGTTAAATGACGCTAAACAAAAATACTCGATCCATGAGAAGGAAATGATGGCAATGGTGCACTGCCTTGGCATATGAAGAGTATATATGGTGAGACCAAGATTCGTTGTTAAGACCGATAATATTACTAACATATTCTTCAGGACATAGAAGAAATTATCGTAGCGGCAAGTTTGGTGGCAAGAATTTTTGGCCGAGTATGACTTTGTATGAGAGCACAAACCGAAGAGACATAATCAGGTTGCGGATGCACTCAATAGACGTGAGGTAATTGCTACTATTCTTGCTATTGTTCAGGTGTAGTCGAATATGCTGGGTCGACTTTGTCAAGTTACTAGGGAAGATATAACGTACAAGAAGCTAGATGATCTTGTACGAGAAGGGACAATATAGAGGTATTGGTTAGAATAAGACCTACTCTATGCAAAAAAGGGTCGGATTTTTGGGCCAAAGGAAGAGTTGCAGGAATATTTGGTGATGGAGACTCATGACCCGTAATAGACTAAACATCCAGGTAGATGCTTGCTCTTTTATCGCAAACTTATTATTGGCTGAAGATGGAGGATGGCATAGAACTTTACGTTAAGACTTGTCTAGTATGCCAGCAAGACAAGACCTTACGGCAACAAGAGACAGACTTGTTACAGCCACTATCGATTCAAGACAAGCCTTGAGTGTCAGTTTTGATGGACTTCATTATTGGGTTTTCAAAGGTGGATGGCATAAACACCATCATGGTTGTCATAGACAGATTCACCAAGTATGTGATGTTTGTGGCTAACCCGATGGTGTGTGCAGCTTAAGTGGCCGCTGAGTTATTTTACCGAAACGTGGTGAAATATTTTGGAGTGTCTTTTGACATCATAAGTGATCGCGATGTGCGATTCACGGGCAGATTCTGGACAACATTGTTCAATATGATTTGGACAAAACTTAAGTTTTCCACTATCAATCATTCGCAAATTGATGGGCAGACAAAGCATACATGCTCTTGTCACTGCCTGACCCAATCTGTCAGATATTATTCGTTTTGGGCCTTACCGTCTTCACGAATTTATTCTTGGTGACCATGCATGGCCCTAAAATGCGTTTGATAAGTTAGTAACCAGCACTACTAATAAGGCCAACTATCATATCCTTACCCGCCGATGTGAGATATTACAATCCACCCCTTTTAAGGAGCTCGACGACCTCGTCAGCACAACCGGACAACCAGTGAGGTCGACTCTGATACCAAATGTCACAGCCCGACCCAACCTGTCAAATATTGTCCACTTTGGGCTTTACCACCCTTATGGATTTATTCTTGGTGACCATACATGGCCCCAAAATGTGTTTAACAAGTTAACAACCAACACTACTAGTAAGGCCAGCTACCATATCCTCATCCGCCAATGTGGGATATTACAACTCTGCTAAAGGAATATTTGAGACACTACGTGATAACAATGCAACAAAACTAGTTGGATTTGCTGGATAGTGTGTAATTTTGCTATAATCTTAAAAAAAATCCTTGGCAACAGAAGCAAGCTCATTTAAGTTATTTTTAGGAGCACAACCTCAAACCTATCGAGATTGCAATGCAAAAATCTAGTAGGAAAAGTGCAGCGGCGTATAGGTTCACAATGTAACGACAAGAGTTATTTGAGAAAGCCCAAAATAACTTGGGTAAGGCTAGGAAAAGGATGTTGAAATACGCCAATAAAAAATAGAGACTATTGGAATTTAGTGAGGGCGGCAAGGTATTGCTCAAGTTAACTTCACAAATCTGGAAGAAAATTACATGGAAGACAAAACATCGAGGGTTGGTGCCAAGATACAATACACTTTTTGAAATCATGGAAAAGATGGGGCTTGTTGCCTCTAGGTTGAAGCTGCCCGAATAGCTAAAGCTTCATCCTATATTTCACATAAGTTATTTGACACCTTTTCGTGAAGACCAAGAGGATCCAAAACGAAGTACATCGTAAAGAGCTCATTCTATGATTCACAAATAGTTTGACGATGGTATCGTCGAGATCATGGATCATCATCGACCCGGCCAACATTGAAAGAATCAACGAACTGAGTTTTTTAATAAAATAGGAGAAAACATAGAGGTTTTGTGGGAGAAGTGCACAGATTTATGGTAATTCAAAGATCAGGTGTAAGACTACCTCACGTCTATTCCGACGAGGACATTGGACTCTTCTGGTGAAGGTGGTTTGTTAGAGCTTTAGGCGCGAGAATGCATCAATGAATGCACACTGCCTATAATTCAGCAGCAATAGATAGCGGTAGCCTTGCATAGGCAGCAGTGAATTTGGAAAGCAGCGTGTAATGGTTTGTGCGAGTCATTAAGCTCTTGACTTGGCATGAACGTGGGGCTTGGATCATAAACCTTCTAAGCTAGCAGCATATACAACAGAAAATGGCAGTTGGGACTGCCAGGTGGACATGCAGATTATAGGTTAGTGGTGGCAGTTATGGACATCTAAATCATGAGAACATGGGGGCAAAAGGTGGGGTAGAACTGGGTCGCTCTACAAGCTACTAAGTTTATGGAATTATGGAGGAGAAATTACTCACTACTTGCTGGAAAATAGGCCACTAAGTTCATGGAAAACATGGGGGAGAAAGTGCCCCACTATGTCCGGAAGGGATCATGGTTGTGCCTTATAACCCATATATCTTTGTTTATAAATAGGTTGTAAAGCCTTGGCTGTGTAGCACGCAATCATTATCCATAGCACACACACTTATATTGTGTAATGCTTTGTTGACGAGATTAATAAAGGTTGAAAGATCTTCTTGTATTCTTAGTGTGCTTTGAATTCATTTACTTGTGTTAGTTATTTACTTATGATAAGGTAATTGTGGGAACCTCTTTGGATAAGCAAAATACATAGTCGTAGTCAAACACGAATGAAAATGAGAGGCAAGGCTTACTTTAGCTGGGACTAGACTGCTGTATATGGCTGAATTTTAAGGCAAAAAATTTAACCCTGTGACAACAGAACACAATTGATTCTAAGATCATGCAGCTCGAAGTCATGGAATTTATTCGAGAACGATTGATGCGAGAGAAATTGGAGTATTTTTAGCACATCCACTCTAAGAAGAGAAATCGATGGGAGCATCACCGACTTAGTGATCTAGTTTACGTCCACTATAATTTGAGATTGACACAAAGTATTTTCTTTTCTTTAATTCTTCAAAAGTTATTTTATATTATTAAGTAGCATCATTAATACTTATATTTTGTACCTTTACTTTGATTTTGTAGGAATTATTGGAAAGGATGAAATTATGATCCAATTAATTTTGAGGCATTTTCTGAAACTAAAAATTGGATAGTAAAAGATAATCCATCATTTTTGACAACTGAAAAAGTAGAAATCTTTCACCGTAATTTATCAACCATGACTATTCAAGATACTTTAAATGAAGGTAATGGAAGATTTGATCCTTTAGTTATTAGTTTGTTTGAAAATAATTATTGTTTAACATGTAATGTTTATTGGTTAATTTTGTTTCAGTTGTAGATTTGATAAAGATAAATGTGATAATAGAGATTTGATAAATATAAATGAGATTAAAGATAAATATGAATGAAGATACACGGAGCATGGTGATGTTTTTGATAGGCATTAATGAGGTTTGCTCAATCTTATTGGCATTTGATTAAAATTTTGCTTCTATAAATTATTTATTTCTAGAACAACTTATTATTTTATTATCACTGTCTTTAATATTTTATTTATTTTAAGACAATCATGTTAAAAGTTTGTTTATTTGAAGACAAATGCACCTTCTGATGCTAATTAGTTATGCTAGCATATATGTTAATGTGATTTTTTCTTCCATGTTAGCTAAATTTTATGTCAAAACAACCATATTAATTTGTGCCTTGGTTCTTGACCCAAGTTGATACACCTGACCTGTGACCGGGTTATTTTGTCGAGTTGATCATCGAGTTGAGTTTTATAACTATGATAAAAACATTATAACTCTCAACAAAATGTATTGTGAATAAGAATAGTGATTTTTATTATTTTGCTCTTAACAAAAAAGAAAAACTCACATACTAATGTTAATCATATATAAAATATTAAAAAAAATAGTCTGTGTACAAGGCCCATTTAGGCATTTTAAAGTTGATAATGTATAATTCAGGACTTTCTCATCTTTTATGTATAGTAATATTACAACAATAATGTAACACCCCCTACTTAGAGATAAAAACTACACTCTTATGTCAACCGAAACAAATAACATTAAAAGTAAAAAATTGTAAGCTAACATGAAATGTATTTTTTTTTTGTCATTTTCCTTTTCAATGTCCAAAATAACACATTTGCTTTTGGATTAAAAAAAAATCAAGGTTTTCATTGTTTTTTTATGATTAAATGCATAATAAAAATATCTAATTGCTCTTATAATTAAAACTTGAAAACCTTGGGGATGGGTGTAATTTTGTAATTACACGATTGGTTTTTATGTTATTATCAATTTGGGTTAGGGACAATTCGGTAGTTTAACATATATAAAATATTTTAAAAAAATAGTTAACACGTATAGTGCATGCGTCAGTCGCTTAATCATCTTCAAATGACAAGTATGGTTGACTCCAATGGTGAAAAATAGAGTTCTTAAGTGACATTTGATTCTTCTTGACCTCCCTTTCATTCTTGTGTGGCGCGTGTCATAAACAAAGCTCTAGTGTATCATCGATAACCTTTTCTTTCTTTTTCTTTCCTCTATCTCTTCCATTGATTTTTGTGCCTTACCCTTTAGTTTTACAAATTATCCTTGGAACTTTGTTTTTTTTTCTTTGGATTTTCTTTGTATTATTTTGATTATTATTTATTTTATTTTAAATAGCTTATAAAATTGAAATTTATTTTCAATTTCATTTCCATTCATTTTTTTTTGTTATTCATATCTTGTCCATATTTTTTAAATTTCATTTGTCTGATTTAAGATAATTTCAAAGATTAATTTTTGTATAGATTTCATCATGCTCCAGGTTTTTTTCCTATCAAATTTTATCCTTATTCTTTTGATTGATATTTTTCTTTTTCTTTTACGACTTTTTAAATTGATTTTTTTTCGATTTCATCTTTCAACATTAAATTAGTTTGGAATTTAACTTCTTCATTGAGTTCAGGTTTAGCATTTCATGGGTTGTAAGCTTGGAAGATTTACCCAGCTCCAGGAGATTCACCCAAGTTTGGTTGAGTCTTTGTATCTTTTATTTTTAAGCTCATGTTCTTTCGATTGCATCCTCAAGCATTTATTTAATTAGAGATTGAACCCTGTTATTTTTTTATATGCTTTTTACATCCTTTGTTTAATCCTTTTTTTTGTTTAATTGGTTTATCTCAGGTTTTTTATTTATTGTTCTTTGTTAAATTAAATAGAATTAATTGATTAAATATAAACACAAGATGCTCATTTCATGATATCTTGTTTGGTTTGCCTTTTGGATCATTGCTCTAGTAACATGTGTGATTTTTTTCGGTGTCTTCGTGTAGCCTTTTCTAGTGGTACATGAAACATCTTGACAATTTTTTTTGTGGTGGAGCGATGTCTGGGGAGGAACGATAGAGAGTCTTCAATGAACTTTTCTTTCTTCTTCTTCCAAGTATAATATTATCGGCTGGATTTTTATAGTTAATTATTATTAAATTTTTTATTTGATTCATCTGTTATCATTTTTTTACTGTCAAAATCCAAGTTGAATTGTGTCATCTTTGCATTCTCAAATCACCCCATCTTTTACCTTTCGAAATAATGTCAGAACGCTTGGATCTGTACTAGGAATTTGGTGTGAACATAGTCAGATTCTTGCTAAAATCTATGCTTGATGTGTCTGATTAACCTAAATCGTAAATTTTAGGACACTTGCAGCAAGAATACCCTTTTTCATAGTTTTGAAACCCGGACCGGCTCGGCGAGTCGACCCGGGCTTGGGACCGGTCCAAGTCTAAGTAAAAACTCGCTTGGAAGTTGGCCCGACAAAACCTGATCGACCCGGGTAAACCCGGCTGAGACCCGGTTACCTTCCTGACAGAGAAAGGCAACAACAGTTTGTAATATCTAATCTTTGGAGGCAACCATATTTTTTATAAGTACTCAAAAAATGACCTCTCCAAATCATCATCTTCATTTTTATCTTCCCTTTCTCTTCATCATTCCCATTCCCATTCCCTGTCCCATTCCCATCATTACCAGAAGTACTCGCCCCTACTATGACAACCAAATGCCCTCGCACCAGTTTAAAAAACCTCATCAACTTATTCTTTCCCCACTGTGGCAAACTTTGAACCCATTTGTGATTAATAATTTTGATAGGAGGGTAACATCTCAACAAATAAAAAGAAAAGGAAAGTGAGATACTCGAATATGAAAAGAGCAGACTTCTAACTTTTGAAATTTAGGAGAGAGCAGACTTCTAGCTTCTGAATTGTAGGAGAAGTTCTCAACTACTCTCCATTGTCTAGGGCTCTGTGCCTTGAACTCAAATAAAAGATATTTCAAATCCGAGTGGAAGACAAATCTTATGTTAATTTGGTAATGAAGTCCACATAAGCTCTTCTTTCTTAACCGACCTCTCATGTGATTAATATATTTTTTTATTAATTTTTTTAGGTTGATCCGGATCAATCTATTTGACCCATAACCCGATCATTAAACCAGGTTGACCACCAAATTAGGTTTCAAAACTATACCCTTTTCAGTCATCTGTGATTGAGGTCCATGGATTTTTCGCGTAGCGAAGGAAAAAAGAAGAAGGTTTTACGTCCATTCAAGCAGTGGATTAATGCCACGTGCTTTGGTCTCTGGGTTCATCTAATTGTTTGGTTTTCAAGTCAATGGCTAGAGAGAAAGATTGCTTATTCAAGTCTTAATTTTCAGTCTCTTCCACTACGATTTGAAAACAAACAGAAACAGACTCTGACTGGAAAAAAAAGAAAAAAAAAAAGAATTCAGTTCGCAAAGACCACCCTTCCTCCACCCGAGAAACAGACCACTGGGACGGGAACGGAATTTTACTGAAGCGGAGGATGCACCTTCACCTCCGTGAATTTAGTTTTACCCTTCCTTCATCGGAGAATAGAAGCTTCCATTTTTATTGGGCTAGACAACAACATTTTTTAGACCACTGATTGAATGATTCCCCATCTAGCTAATATATAATGACTCGATAATAAGATATATTTTCAATTTCTAATTAAACATGATAATAATAATAATAATAATAATTATTATTCAAAATAGTTGTCCTATAAAATAAGAAATAAAAATTATTCGTAATATTGCTTTTACAAATAAAAAAAATAGTATGTGTTTTTCTAATCTTGTATTATTAATGTTTGTCAAATCAGGTATAAAACTTTATTAAAAAAAAAATTATTAGTATTTGAAATTATAAATATGATTGTTTTTTAAAATTTATTTTAAAAATACATTAAAATAATATTTTTTAAAATTTATTTTGACATCAACATATAAAAATGATTCTAAATCATAAAAAAGTTAATTTAAAATAAAAAATAAAAAATTCTCAAAATCTTTTTGAACCTAAAAATAAATATACTTATCGTATTTTTATCCATCATGATTTATGAGATGTTTGAGAAAGAATTTTAATGTATTTTTTGTTAAAATTTTTAAAAGATTTTATTTTAAATTTATTTTTTAATATTTTTAAATTGTTTTGATCTATTAATTTTAAAATAAATTTAAAAAAAATAAAAAACATTATTTTAATACTTTCTTAAATAATTTTTTTTTTAAAAAAACTGACTGCTAATATATTTTTTTTCTCCACCTCCGTTGCCCATTAAGATATAGAAGTACCCGCCCTTGTTTGGATAGATCTAGATCGATCACTTGCTCGCTATCTCAAGAATAACAGGAGTAAAGAAACGCTACAGTAAGAATTCTGCTTTCTCCTTTTCACCTTTTTAGTCAACAGACTGAGTTTTTACTTTCTCAGCCACCAAACAGAAAAAAGAAGAAGAAGAAGTAATTAATCAATATAATAACTACCAGCAATTAGCAAAATAAAACTAAAACAACTGTCAAATTAAATTTGAGGGCGTATAACAGCATAGAAAAGAATTATCCTACCCCACTCCTTTTCTTCTCTTCTTGCCATTTATTTATTCTCTCTACTCTCTCTTCTTGAGCTCCATAAAATAAAAATAAAAACACCGCTCCACTCTTGGAGAAAAAGAAAAAGAAAAAGAAGCTGGAACCCCTGGTTTATCGCTCTCTTTTGCCTACAGAAAGAAACTTCAATAATCAGATCAAACAATATATATTGTTTTCCCGAACTCTCCCTCTCTCCAAACAGATACTTGATTTTATTTTCCAGCTCCAAAATCACCGGACTTCGGTATTTTTTTTCCTCCTATTTTTTATAAGTTCTGTTTAAGTATTCACTTCATTATTGCTACTATTAACTTCAAATTGAAGTTACTCTGAAGTGACAAGTTTCATGAGTTTTGAAGCCGAGTGAGTGATCTTGATGGTCGAGCAGAGCTGAGCTGAGCTGAGCTGAGCTGGCTGAGAGTATGGATTTCTGCTGTTCTTAGGGTTTTGAATTGAATTGGATGGAAGGGTTTGGTTTTTTCGAGAATGGTTAATCTGAAAGAGTAGATTCTTTCTTTCTTTCTTTTTTAATTTTATTTTTGGATTATTTTTACTGTTGGGGATTTAATGTTGAGTGATAGAATGGCTTCGGATCTTAGTAGAACTGGACCTGTTGAAAGAGAAATCGAGCAGGTATTTTTCTTTTCTTTTCTTTTTTGTGTTAAATTTTTTCGCTTTTTTTTAATGTTATAGTTTAATTCAATTAATTTAGATGACTTAGGAAAATTTATGAAAATTCATTGTTTGACAGATTTTCTCGCGGGATTAAATGAAATGCTGATTCTATCTGGTTGTTATGGGAGGTTGGGTGTTGACAATTTCTGGGTCATGGTTAGATAAGGATTGTCTGCTTTATTATTTGATTCTAAATGGCTTTGCTAGTGCTGAGGAGATAGTTTAGAATCTGGATGGTTAAACAACTGTTCTCTGGATAGTTGTTGTCACTCTAGATTTCCACTTGAATGAAAGAAGACGGTGCAAGGTATAGGTGGTAGTGAGTAGGAATTTAAGAAATGTATGGGTGTTGGAAATAGGAAAAAGTCAAAGTAAATTATGAGGGCATTTATCAGAAGATATGATTTGTCAACATTGAAGGGAAAATATTGAATTTTTCATCTACAGTCGAATCCTTGGTCCCTTTGCAACTTCTGTTTCTGGAATGATAGATTTGATCAAGCTAAATGTGAAATGGAAATATATCTTAAAGGAGAGTACTCCAGGTTGGGGGTCAAATATGTTAATCATCTTTATTAAGGCAGTAAAGGCAATACAAATACTCATATCCTGAACGTGTGGTGGTGTTTTTATATTGATTGAGAAGGCACACTAGTTAGATATGACCATTTTTGTGAAGTGCATTTTTGTCAGACTTTCAGTTCATTTTCTCTTCTCTCCACCAACCTCATTGAAATCTGTACAAATCTCTTTGAATTTTCTTGGCCATTTGAATATGACCTTTACCATTTCACTTTCATTTAGCGTTCTGCTAGTATTATTATGAATAAGAATATGCTAGCAGCAAACGTGCTGAATGTGCTTAAGTTAAGTTCTTGAATGATCTTTACAGCAGGCCATCACAGCTTTAAGGAAAGGGGCTTACCTGCTCAAGTATGGAAGAAGGGGAAAGCCAAAGTTCTGTCCATTTCGTCTCTCCAATGTAAGTTTGGTCCTGGTTTTACTGATATTTGTCTGTTAGTTTTGTGTTCAAATTGAACGGGGTGAAGTTACACATGCACTTCTTCCATCCAACTTTTGCTCTTATGACAACAAGTGTAAGTACCATGGATTTTGTTCATGCAATGATATATGTTATATAAGTTAATTTATTATGATATTGGCCCAGTTGGTTAGGGGATTAGGTTTTCTTGTAAAGTGTTGGTACATCTTTGTCTTCAACAATTGAATCTTTTCTTTCTTTCTTTGTTTTTCATTTACGTTGCACCAAGCATGTTTACTGCATATCAGTCATTGTAATCTTATTTTTTAAATTATATTCTTCTTACTAGAAATTCTAAATGGCTGAATTTGCATTGTTTTCAGGATGAATCTGTTTTAATATGGTTCTCTGGGAAAAAGAAGAAATGTCTCACACTAAGCCATGTATCTAGAATCATATCAGGGCAGCGCACAGTAAGTTCCTGTGATGAAATTATTGTGGTTTACTTAGCTACTCTACTTAGAATTTGACTTTGTTAATAGACTGCAGCTACATGCTGACAGCTTGTTATAAGTTTTATAGCTACTTGTGAATCTATTGTTGTTTCCCCTGCCGTCCTCTCTTTTCTTCTTTTTAAACCCCTTTGGCTTAAATAGAGCATAATTAGCGTGTTTAAGGAAACTTTCCAAATACAATATTACTTGATGCCAGCAACTTATCTAGGTTGGCATAGAGCTGGCTATAGTTCTCCAATGTTAAACTCTCACATCTTAAATCCACATCAAAAAATGCTCATTCAGTGTAATCTTTTTTGTTTATTAATTTTGTCCATAAAAGGCCACTACCTAGTGCTGGTCCAAATGTCTCATATTGCATGATTTTTAGTTGGTCCCAACTTCCAGTTTGTCTACCTAAAATTAGTTTCCCAAGTTTAAGGCATGCACTTAATGGTTCAGGATATTTGCCATTGCCCCAGAGAAGAAACCCTGTTTGCTTTGTTTTTCCAAACTAGTGGCCAGATTAAGTATTCTCCATGCTAACTTTTTCCCCACTGAGTGCAACACAGCCATTCGGCTATCAGGATGCTTTTCAACTAGGATCATCTGTTGCAGTATCATGACAATCCCTTCTTCAAATTTTATTTCCATGCAATTGTTTGTGTCAGAATAGATTGTTTGCAAATTTCACATGTCCCATTATGAATCCATCAAAGGATTCTTCATTTTGTTTTGTTCTGATTTACAGTCCAATTTTTCCAGCCAATCTTTCAAAGGTGTCCACGCCCTGAGAAGGAGTATCAGTCATTTTCTCTTATCTATAATGATAGGTCACTGGATTTGGTAAGAGTTCGTTAGCTGTAGTAATTCTCTTCTATTTATGAGTTAATTTCTATTGCTATTCATCCATTTCATTGTTTCCGTGACCTTCCTGTCATACCAGGTAGGAACAGTTGTAAAAAACTTTTTAGTATCTGATGATCTGTTCTTTCTTACCAGATTTGCAAGGATAAAGATGAAGCTGAGGTATGGTTTAGTGGTTTAAAAGCATTAATTTCACGAAGTCATCACCGAAATTCGAGAACAGAATCGAGGAGCGATGGAATTCTGTCTGAGGTTAACAGCCCTAGGACTTATACTCGCAGAAGCTCTCCCTTGAATTCTCCATTTGGTAGCAATGACAGTTTGCAGAAGGTACAGTTCTCTACTTTGTCTTCCCCCTGTCCACTCACTTTCAATTGGTTGATGATTTAAGGGATTTTCTTTACCTTCAATTCAGGACGCAGACCACCTTCGCATTCATAGTCCATATGAAAGTCCCCCCAAGAATGGTTTGGATAAAACATTTTCAGAGGTGGTATTATATGCTGTTCCTCCGAAAGGTTTTTTCCCCTCAGACTCTGCTAGTGGTTCTGTACATTCTTTATCATCTGGAGGCTCGGACAGTGTACATGGTCATATGAAGGCAGTGGCAATGGATGCTTTTAGAGTTAGCCTATCAAGTGCTGTTAGCTCATCAAGCCAAGGTTCTGGTCATGATGATGGTGAGGCGATGGGGGATGTTTTCATTTGGGGTGAAGGGACGGGGGATGGTGTACTAGGTGGTGGAACACATAGAGTTGGAAGTTTTTTTGGTGTAAAAATGGATTCTTTGTTGCCTAAAACCCTGGAATCTGCAGTGGTACTTGATGTCCAGAACATTGCCTGTGGTGGACAACATGCAGCCTTAGTGACCAAGCAAGGAGAGATTTTCTCATGGGGTGAGGAATCTGGCGGCAGGCTTGGGCACGGTGTGGACTCTGATGTTTTGCATCCCCAGCTTATTGAGGCCCTGGGTAATACAAATATTGAGTTCGTAGCATGTGGGGAGTACCATACATGTGCTGTAACACTTTCTGGTGATCTGTACACATGGGGTGATGGAACATATAATTTTGGTCTTCTTGGACATGGAAATGAAGTAAGTCACTGGGTCCCAAAAAGAGTGAATGGGCCCTTGGAAGGCATACATGTGTCATCCATCTCTTGTGGACCCTGGCATACAGCAGTTGTGAGCTCTGCTGGGCAACTGTTTACTTTTGGTGATGGCACATTTGGTGTTCTGGGTCATGGAGATCGAAAAAGCATTTCATTACCAAGGGAAGTGGAATCTCTTAAGGGGCTCCGCACTGTCCAGGCTGCCTGTGGTGTTTGGCATACTGCTGCAGTTGTAGAAGTCATGGTTGGAAATTCAAGTTCCAGCAATTGCTCTTCAGGGAAACTGTTTACCTGGGGTGATGGAGATAAAGGTCGACTTGGGCATGGTGACAAGGAAGCAAAGTTGGTTCCTACACGTGTTGCTGCTCTTGTTGAACCCAATTTTTGCCAAGTTGCATGTGGACATAGTCTGACAATTGCACGTACAACATCTGGTCATGTGTACACAATGGGCAGTCCTGTTTATGGTCAGTTGGGCAACCCACAATCTGATGGAAAGCTCCCAGCTCGTGTTGAAGGAAAACTCTCCAGGAGTTCTGTTGAGGAGATTGCTTGTGGTGCTTATCATGTTGCAGTTTTAACTTCAAAAACTGAAGTTTACACCTGGGGCAAGGGAGCAAATGGAAGACTCGGTCATGGGGATACAGATGATAAAAATTTGCCATCTTTAGTGGAAGCCCTAAAAGACAAACAAGTAAAGAGTATTGCTTGTGGTACTAATTTCACTGCAGCTATCTGCCTTCATAAATGGGTTTCTGGTGTTGATCAGTCTATGTGTTCTGGCTGCCGCCTACCACTTAATTTCAAAAGGAAGCGGCATAATTGTTATAATTGTGGACTAGTTTATTGTCATTCATGCAGCAGCAAGAAGTCTCTCAAGGCTTCAATGGCACCAAATCCAAACAAAGCTTATCGTGTCTGTGATAATTGCTATAACAAACTAAGAAAAGCAATGGAGACTGATGCTTCTTCTCAGTCTTCTGCGAGTAGGAGAGGCAGTGTCAATCAAGGGCCAAGCGAGTTTATTGATAAAGATGAGAAGTTGGACACCAGATCTCGTGCACAACTTGCTAGATTTTCATCAATGGAATCCTTGAAGCAAGCAGAAAGCCGGTCTAAGAGAAACAAAAAACTTGAATTCAATAGTAGCAGGGTTTCACCTGTTCCAAATGGAGGCTCCCAGTGGGGAGCGTTTAATATTTCTAAATCTTTCAACCCAATGTTGGCTTCATCCAAGAAGTTTTTTTCTGCTTCTGTTCCTGGATCAAGAATTATTTCTCGAGCAACATCACCAATATCAAGACGACCTAGCCCCCCTCGATCAACAACGCCAACCCCAACCCTGGGTGGACTTACCTCACCAAAAATTGTCGTGGATGATGCTAAGAGAACAAACGAGAGCCTTAGCCAAGAGGTTCTTAAATTAAGAGCACAGGTATATATTTTCCTTCCTTTCAGTCACCTACCTGTGTAATTTAGTCAATTACTGGGACTATTTTCTTCTCTTTTCCCTGGCAATTTTGGCAAAGCATTCTGAAAGTTCATGAATGGACAGATGACAAAGGGAATTGGTTTCAATATATCCTTTTTATTTATGTTCAGTGCTAACCATATGTATGAGATACTGTAAATGACAAAGAACTGCATGTTTTAGTTTTATATATTTCTCAGTAGCTGATGTATGTAATCATCAAACTGGCACAACTTTTCTAGTTAAGCACACTCTGTCTACTGCATCTATTTTCTGCTTGGCTCTGTTCTGCTGAACCACAAATCTTCATCCAACCTCATGCCATTGTGCTGTTCATAACTTGGCCATATTCTTTACCAATGGTGAAGGCCATCAAAGACAAACAGATAGCCTGTAATGCTTGTGTTATTGATTTTACTGCAGCTATCTGCCTTTATAAGTGGTCTCTGATGTTGATCAGTCCATGTTTCTGGCTACCAACTACCATTTGATTTCAAAAGGAAATGTAGTGTGTAATCACATATTAGTTTATTGTCATTCATGCGATAGGCATGGCAAGGATTGACCTGGCAGTTTCCATCATGACTATACTATCAATTGTTAAATTTTTAACATTTGTCTAATTATGATTATTTGGCATTTCAGCCTAAGAGAACCTAAGATCTAAACCCCTGGTATTTCAGTGTTTTCACTTGATTTGGTTGTTTTACTTGTTCATTATTATTCCTTATCAAATTGGTCTCTCAGGTGGAAAATCTTACTCACAAAACCCAGCTTCAAGAAGTTGAGCTGGAAAGAATGACCAAACATCTGAAGGAAGCAAGAGCCATTGCTGGAGAAGAGACTGCTAAATGCAAAGCAGCAAAAGAAGTGATCAAGTCACTTACTGCTCAAGTAAGATTGATATTCATCTTCATTTGAATATTGATTATGGATTGCCTCAACATACCTAGATTGTCTTTTTCTTGGTTTATGTTCTCCCTGTTTTTTTTTTTTTTTTTTTGTGTTCTTTTTGCAATCAGGTTTCCTCACTTTCTAGTTGTAGTAATCCAACCTTTCTTTATAGAAGGTCGTGGAACTCAACTTTGAACTCCTGAAAATGCAGATAAATTCTGTCTTGAAAATATCAATTTGAAAATCAAATACTTGCGTGCTTTGCTTTATC
>Ga0325414_1002444_pt1 | contig 18819 bp, 13 predicted proteins | sample PopdelMetagenome_8_FD_206183 | JGI IMG/M metagenome (GOLD analysis project Ga0325414, IMG submission 206183) | Populus deltoides microbial communities from Bellville, Georgia, United States - Leaf-PdKOR-R3 | ecosystem: Host-associated > Plants > Phyllosphere > Phylloplane/Leaf | place: USA... | reverse complement strand
CGAAAACTGTGTCGCTATCGATTTCTGTATCGGTAGTGAAGGCTGCGTCGCTGCCAAGTCCAGAATCGGCAGCGAAAACTGCATCGCTGCCCAGTCCAGAATCGGCAGCGAAAACTGCATCGCTGCCGATTTCTGCATCGGCAGCGAAAACTGCGTCGCTGCCGATTTCTGCATCGGCAGCGAAAACTGCATCGCTGCCCAGTCCAGAATCGGCAGCGAAAACTGCGTCGCTGCCGATTTCTGCATCGGCAGTGAAAACTGCATTCATCATCATCCCTCTCTCTCTCTCTCTCTCTCTCTATATATATATATATATATTTTCCTTTAGGTGTTTACAAGGAATCTATTGAGAAGAACACTGAGCATACAACCATGAGCCTTTGTACTACAAGCTATGAGATGCATGTCTGGATGATTGGATAGTTTCCAAGAAGACTGATGATAACATATACTTGACTAGTATTGTTTCAACTGGGGGCAAGTCCATGACTGATTGACAATCTAAAATGAGGTTAAACACTAGAAAACCTCTTGACGGGTGGTGGCAAAACATGCACAACCAATCAAAGGACAATTCTTGAGAGAATCTAGGAGATGGATGATTTGTTTAACTCCTTCATAATGAATCGAGCAACACCACACTTGGAAGCATGGTCAAGCTTGAGAACAACCGAGAGCAGTAATCGTCGTGGACAGGCCAAGATGGGCACTGCACTTACATCTGAGAGGAAGGCTAGCACACGAATGAGCCAGTATATTGATAGAATAAAAAAAGCTTTGAAAAGCAAACAAAGGCACCTTGTGATGATGGAACATCGAAAAGGGAGGCCTATATTTCAAATCAGGTAAGGATGCATGCATGTCATCTAACGTCAAAACATTGCATATATTTTTTTATTTGTTGCAGGAAAAATCCTCAATGTAGTCCAGCAAGATTGGGGACCAAAAAAAAAGAATCATTGAGTTGATGAACAACAAAGAATCATAATTTTGACCTTGGAAACGAGAGGAAGATGAGATAAACCTTAACATTAGGGAAATCTCAAAGAAATAAGAAGATCAACGAAGAAGAGTCTTCAATTCGAACCCTATCATCTTGAAGAAGGAACATATTTTTTGGTTAAATGAGATTGCCAGAAGGAATCTCAAGTTAACCACAACATGACGATTTTAGCTTTGGTTGAAGGGAGTCACCAGATGGGATTCCATGTTGACTGAGCTACATAAAGGACTTTGGTTCTGGTTAGAGGGGATTGGCGAAAAGAATCTCAGTCTATCCTAACCACACAGGAGTGTTGGTTCTGGTTAGTGAAAAGGAAATGTGTGATTTGTATTTTGTTTATGAATGAATTTTTTATGATAAAATTGCAAAGAATAAAGAAGAATTTAATATTTTGATTTGCTCACGGATAAAGAATTATGAACTTACACGTAAGTTGTATTTCTAAAATTCGATGAAATAACAGAATTTTTAAAACTTCTTTAACACATCAAGTTCACGAAGCAGCTTACCTCAGGTAGGGTGCGTTAGGGGTGCTAATACCTTCCCTAACTACAACCAGTCCCTTACCAGTGAATCTCTGACAAGACCAGCACCCGGGTTTCCTAGTAGCCTTCAATTAAATACTAGGTGGCGACTCCAACGGACCAATCAAAGCAACAGAAAAATGGAAAAATCATCAGCCGATGCCGCGCGGTGACATGCGACAACATACGGCGGATGTCACTCAGTATTCATTGACGATTTCAAGCTCTACAGTGAGTTTGTTTTCGCCATCGAATTGTGGATCAGCCGTGACGTAGCGTTTTTTATTATTCCATGCATCAACCATGACTCTATGTTTGCTATCAATTTGATGCGTCTGTCGTGAATTCATTGACGCTGTCGATTACATACGTTGGCTGTCACTCAATACTCATTGACGATTTCAAGTTCTACAGTCACTCTGTTTTTGCTAACGATTTATGGATCAGCACTGACATACATTTTTTACGATTCCATGCGTCCGCCATGACTCTATTTGTGCCATCGATTTGATGTGTCAGTCATGAATTCATGAATGTTGTCGATTCCATGCGGTAGCTATCACTTAATATTCATTGACAATTTCAAGGTCTGCTGTTACTCTGTTTTGGCCGGTGATTTATGGATCAGTCGTGACATAGGGTTTTTGATAATTCCATGCCTCGGCCATGACTCTATTTTTGCTATAGATTTGATGCGTCGGTCGTGAATTCATTGACGTTGTCGATTCCATTCGGTAGCTGTCACTCAGTATTCATTGACAATTTCAAGGTCTACTGTTCCTTTCTTTTGGCCGGCGATTTATGGATTAGCCATGACATAACGTTTTGACAATTCCATGTGGCAGCCATGACTCTATTTTTGCTATCGATTTTATGCATCGTTCGTGAATTCATTGACGCTATTGATTCCATACAGCAGTTGTCACTCAATATTCATTGACGATTTCGAGGTCAATTGTTACTCTGTTTTGGCCGGTGATTTATGGATCAGCCGTGACATTGTGTTTTTGGCAATTCCATGCATCCGCCATGACTCTATTTTTACTATCGATTTGATACGTAGGTCGTGAATTCATTAACGATGTCGATTCCATTCGGTAGTTGTCAATTAGTATTCATTGACGATTTCAAGGTCTACACTTACTCTCTTTTCACCGGCTATTTATAGATCAGCAGTGACATAGCGTTTTGGACAATTCCATGCGTCAGCCATGACTCTATTTTTTCTATCGATTTGATGCATCTGTCATGAATTCATTGACGCAGTCGATTACATATGTCAGTTGTCACTCAATATTCATTGATGATTTCAAGGTCTACAGTGATTCTGTTTTCGCTGACGATTTATGGATCAGCATTGACATAGCGTTTTTGAGGATTCCATGCGCAGCCAAGACTCTATCTTTGCTATAGATTTGATGCGTCGGTCGTGAATTCATTGACGCTGTTGATTCCATTCGGTAGGTGTCACTCAGTATTCATTAACGATTTCAAGGTCTACAGTTACTCTCTTTTCACCGGCTTTTTATGGATCAACCGTGACATAGCGTTTTTGATAATTCCATGCATCACTCATGACTCTATTTTTGCTATAGATTTGATGCGTCGGTCGTGAATTCATTGACGTTGTCGATTCCATTCGGTAGCTGTCACTCAGTATTCATTGACAATTTCAAGGTCTACTGTTCCTTTCTTTTGGCCGGCGATTTATGGATTAGCCATGACATAACGTTTTGACAATTCCATGTGGCAGCCATGACTCTATTTTTGCTATCGATTTTATGCATCGTTCGTGAATTCATTGACGCTATTGATTCCATACAGCAGTTGTCACTCAATATTCATTGACGATTTCGAGGTCAATTGTTACTCTGTTTTGGCCGGTGATTTATGGATCAGCCGTGACATTGTGTTTTTGGCAATTCCATGCATCCGCCATGACTCTATTTTTACTATCGATTTGATACGTAGGTCGTGAATTCATTAACGATGTCGATTCCATTCGGTAGTTGTCAATTAGTATTCATTGACGATTTCAAGGTCTACACTTACTCTCTTTTCACCGGCTATTTATAGATCAGCAGTGACATAGCGTTTTGGACAATTCCATGCGTCAGCCATGACTCTATTTTTTCTATCGATTTGATGCATCTGTCATGAATTCATTGACGCAGTCGATTACATATGTCAGTTGTCACTCAATATTCATTGATGATTTCAAGGTCTACAGTGATTCTGTTTTCGCTGACGATTTATGGATCAGCATTGACATAGCGTTTTTGAGGATTCCATGCGCAGCCAAGACTCTATCTTTGCTATAGATTTGATGCGTCGGTCGTGAATTCATTGACGCTGTTGATTCCATTCGGTAGGTGTCACTCAGTATTCATTAACGATTTCAAGGTCTACAGTTACTCTCTTTTCACCGGCTTTTTATGGATCAACCGTGACATAGCGTTTTTGATAATTCCATGCATCAGCCATGACTCTATTTTTGCTATCGATTTGATGCGTCTTTCATGAATTCATTGACTTAGTCGATTACATATGTCGGCTGTCACTCAATACTCATTGATGATTTCAAGGTCTATAGTGACTCTGTTTTCGCTGATGATTTATGGATCAGCACTACATAGCGTTTTTGAGGATTCCATGCACAGCCATGACTCTATTTTTACTATCGATTTGATGCATAGGTCGTGAATTCATTGACGATGTTGATTCCATTCGGTTGTTGTCAATCAGTATTCATTGACGATTTCAAGGTCTACACTTACTCTTTTGTCACCGGCTATTTATGGATCTGCAGTGACATAACATTTTGGACAATTCCATGTGTCAACCATGACTCTATTTTTGCTATCGATTTGATGTGTCTGTTGTGAATTCTTTGATGATGTCGATTACATATGTCGGCAGTAAATCACTATTCATTGACAATTTCAAGCTTTATAGTGACTCTGTTTTCGCTGTCAATTTATGGATCAGCAGTGACATTGCGTTTTTGACAATTCCATGCGTCGGCCTTGACTCTAGTTTTGATATCGATTTGATGCGTCAGTTGTGAATTCATTGATGCTGTCGATTCCAAGCGGTAGCTGTCACTCAGTATTCATTGACAATTTCAAGGTCTACTGTTCCTTTGTTTTGGCCGGGGATTTATGGATCAGCTGTGACATAACATTTTGACAATTCCATGTGGCAGCCATGACTCTATTTTTGCTATCGATTTTATGCGTCGTTCGTGAATTCATTGACGCTGTTGATTCCATACAGCAGTTGTCACTCAATATTCATTGACGATTTCGAGGTTAATTGTTACTCTGTTTTGGCCGGTGATTTATGGATCAGTCGTGACATTGTGTTTTTGGCAATTCCATGCGTCCGCCATGACTCTATTTTTACTATCGATTTGATGCGTAGGTCATGAATTCATTGACGATGTCGATTCCATTCAGTAGTTGTCAATCAGTATTCATTGACGATTTCAAGGTCTACACTTACTCTCTTTTCACCGGCTATTTATAGATCAGCAGTGATATAGCATTTTAGACAATTCCATACGTCAGCCATGACTCTATTTTTTCTATCAATTTGATGCATCTGTCATGAATTCATTGACGCAGTCGATTACATATGTCATCTGTCACTCAATATTCATTGATGATTTCAAGGTCTACAGTGATTCTGTTTTTGCTGACGATTTATGGATCAGCATTGACATAGCGTTTTTGAGGATTCCATGCGCAGCCAAGACTCTATCTTTGCTATAGATTTGATGCGTCGGTCGTCAATTCATTGACGCTGTTGATTCCATTCGGTAGTTGTAACTCAGTATTCATTGATGATTTCAAGGTCTACAGTTACTCTCTTTTCACTGGCTATTTATGGATCAACCGTGACATAGCGTTTTGGACAATTCCATGCATCACTCATGACTCTATTTTTTCTATCGATTTGATGTATCTATCATGAATTCATTGACGCAGTCGATTACATATGTCGGCTGTCACTAAATATTCATTGACAATTTCAAGGTCTACAGTGACTCTGTTTTCACTAATGATTTATGGATCAGCACTAACATAGCGTTTTTTAGGATTCCATGCGCAGCCATGAATCTATTTTTGCTATAAATTTGATGCGTCGGTCGTGAATTCATTGACGCTGTCGATTCCATTTGATAGCTGTCACTCAGTATTCATTGACGATTTCAAGGTCTACAATTACTCTCTTTTCACCAGCAATTTATGGATCAATCGTGACATAGCGTTTTTGACAATTCCATGCATCAGCCATGACTCTATTTTTGCTATCGATTTGATGCGTCTTTCGTGAATTCATTGACTTAGTCGATTACATATGTTGGCTGTTACTCAATATTGATTGATGATTTCAAGGTCTACAGTGACTCTGTTTTCGTTGTCGTTTATGGATCAGCGGTGACATACCATTTTTGGCGATTCCATGCGTCGATCATGACTCTATTTTTGCTATCGATTTTATGCATCGTTCGTGAATTCATTGACGCTGTCAATTACATACGTCGGCTGTCACTCGTTATTCATTGACGATTTCAAGGTTTACAATGACTCTGTTTTCGCTGCCGATTATGGATCATCAATGACATAATATTTTGGACGATTCCATGTCTCGGCCATGACTCTATTTTTTCTATCGATTTTATGTGTCGTTCATGAATTCATTGACGCTGTTGATTCCATACAGTAGTTGTCACTCAATATTCATTGACGATTTCAAGGTCTACAGTGACTCTGTTTTGGCTGGCGATTTATGGATCAGTCGTGACATAGCGTTTTGACAATTCCATACGTCAGCCATGACTCTATTTTTTCTATCGATTCGATGCGTCGTTCGTGAATTCATTTAGGCTTTCGATTCCTTACGTCACCTGTCACTCAGTATTCATTGACTATTTCAAGGTCTGCAGTGACTCTGTTTTCGCTGAAGATTTATGGATCAGCCATGACATAGCATTTTTTACAATTCCATGTGTTGGCCATGACTCTACTTTCGCTATCGATTTGATGCGTCGGTCGTGAATTTATTGACACTGTGGATTACACACGTCAGCTGTCACTAAGTTTTCAGTGATGATTTCTTTGTCTACAGCGTCTTAGCTTTTGCTCCCGATTTATGGATCAGTAGTGACATAATGTTTTTTTGACAATTCCATGCGTCAGCCATGACTCTATTTTTGCTATTGATTTGATTTGTCGGTCATGAAATCATTTACACTATCGATTACATACGTTAGCTGTCTCTCAGTTTTGAGTGATGAGTTCAAAGTCTACAGGACTCAGTTTTCGGTTATGATTTATGGATCCATTGTGACATAACGTTTTTGACAATTCTATACTTCAACCATGACTCTATTTTTGCTATCGATTTGATGCCTCGGTCGTGAAATCATTGACGCTGTGGATTCCACACGTCAGCTGTCACTCATTTTTCATTGATGATTTCAAGGTATACGATGACTCTGTTTTCGCTGATGATTTACGGATCAGCCGTGACATAGCGTTTTTGACAAATCCATGTGTCGGCCATGACTCCATTTTTTCTATCGATTCCATATGTCAGCTGGCACTCAATTTTCAGTGATGATTTCAAGTTCTATAGTAAATCAGTTTTTGCTGACGATTTATGGATCAGTAGGGACATGGTGTTTTTGACAATTCCCTACGTTAGTCATGACTCTATTTTTGCTATCGATTTGATGTGTCAGTCCTAAATTCATTGACGTTATTGATTCCACACGTCAACTGTCACTCAGTTTTCAGGGATGATTTCTTGGTCTACAGTGACTCAGTTTTTGCTGGCGATTTATGGATCAGCAGTGACATAGCGTTTTTGACAATTCCCTACGTCAGCCATGACTCTATTTTTGCTATCGATTTGATGCGTCAATCGTGAATTCATTGACGCTGTGGATTCCACTCGTCAGCTGTCACTCAATATTCATTGATGATTTCAAGGTCTACAGTGACGCTGTTTTCGCTGCCGATCATGGATCAGCAGTGACATAATGTTTTGGACGATTCCATGTCTCGACCATGACTCTATTTTTATTATCGATTTGATGTGTCGGTCATGAATTCATTTACGCTGTTAATTCCATACATCAGCTATCACTCAGTTTTCAGTGATGATTTCAAGGTCTACGATGACTCTGTTTTCACTGATGATTTATGGATCAACCGTGACATAGCGTTTTTGACAATTCCATGCCTCGACTATAACTCTATTTTTGCTATTGATTCCATATGTGAGCTGGCACTCAGTTTTGATTGATGATTTCAAGTTCTACAGTGAACAGTTTTCGCTGATGATTTATGGATTAGTAGTGACATAGCGTTTTTGACAATTCCCTGTGTCAGCCATGACTTTATTTTTGCTATCGATCTGATGCGTCAGTCATGAATTCATTGACGTTGTCGATTCCATACGTCTGTTGTCACTAAGTATTCATTGACAGTTTTAAGGTCTACAGTGACTCTGTTTTCGCTGATGATTTATAGATCTGCCATGACATAGCGTTTTTGACAATTCCAGGCGTCGGCCATGGCTCCATTTTTTCTATCGATTTGACGCATCGGTCATGAATTCATTGACGCTGTCGATTCCATACGTCGGCTGTCACTCAGTATTCATTGACGATTTGAAGGTCTATAGTGACTCTACTTTCGCTGATGATTTATAGATGTGACATGACATAGCATTTTTTACAATTCCATGCATCAACCATGATTTTATTTTTACTATCGTTTCCATACGTCAGCTGGCACTCAGTTTTCATAGACGATTTCAAGTTCTATAGTGAATCAGTTTTCACTAACGATTTATGGATCAGTAGTGACATAGCATTTTTGACAATTCCCTACGTCAGCCATGACTCTATTTTTGCCATCGATTTGATGTGTCGGTTGTGAATTCATTGACGCTGCGGATTCCACACGTCAGCTGTCACTCAGTTTTCAGGGATGATTTCTTGGTCTACAGTGACTCAGTTTTCGCTGGCAATTTATGGATCAGGAGTGACATAGCGTTTTTGACAATTCCCTACGTCAGCCTGACTCTATTTTTGCTATCGATTTGATACGACGATCATGAATTCATTAATGCTGTGGATTCCACTCGTCACCTGTCACTCAATTTTCTGGGATGATTTCTTGGTCTATAGTGACCCAGTTTTCGCTGGTGATATATGGATCACAGGTGACATAACGCTTTTGACAATTCCATGTATCAACCATGACTCTATTTTTACTATCTATATGATGTGTCAGTCATGAATTCATTTACGCTGTCAATTCCATACATCAGCTATCACTCAATTTTCAGTGATGATTTCAAGGTCTACGATGACTCTGTTTTCGCTGACGATTTATGGATCAACCGTGACAAAGCGTTTTTGACAATTCCATGCCTCGACCATAACTCTATTTTTGCTATCAATTCCATACGTGAGCTGGCACTTAGTTTTGATTGATGATTTCAAGTTCTACAGTGAATCAGTTTTCACTGATTATTTATAGATTAGTAGTGACATAGCGTTTTTGATAATTCCCTACGTTAGCCATGACTCTATTTTTGCTATCGATCTGATACGTCGGTCATGAATTCATTGACGCTGTCGATTCCATATGTCTACTGTCACTCAGTATTCATTGACAGTTTCAAGGTCTATAGTGACTTTGTTTTCGCTGATGATTTATAAATCTGCCATGACATAGCGTTTTTTACAATTCTAGGCATCGGCCATGGCTCCTTTTTCGCTATCGATTTGACGCATCGATCGTGATTTGATTGACGCTGTCGATTGCAGATGTGGGTTGTCACTCAGTATTCATTGACGATTTCAAGGTTTACAGTGACTCTGCTTTCGCTGATGATTTATAGATATGACATGACATAGCGTGTATGACAATTCCATGCGTTGGCCATGACTCTATTTTTACTATCGTTTCCATATGTCAGCTGGCACTCAGTTTTCATAGATGATTTCAAGTTCTACAGTGAATCAGTTTTCGCTAATGATTTATGGATCAGTAGTGACATAGCGTTTTTGACAATTCCAAGCATCGACCATAACTCTATTTTTACTATCGTTTCCATACGTCAGCTGCCACTTAATTTTCATAGATGATTTCAAGTTCTACAGTGAATTAGCTTTCGCTAACGATTTATGGATCAATAATGACATAGCATTTTTGACAATTCCAAGCGTCGACCATGACTCTATTTTTGCTATCGAATTGATGTGTCGATCGTGAATTCATTGATGCTGCAGATTCCACACGTCAACTGTCACTCAATATTCATTGACGATTTCAAGGTCTACAATGACTCTGCTTTCACTGATGATTTATAGATGTGACATGACATAGCTTTTTTGACAATTCAATGCGTTGGCCATGACTCTATTTTTGCTATCGATTCCATCCGTCAGCTGGATTCAGTTTTCAGTGATGATTTCAACTTCTATAGTGAATCAATTTTCGCTAACGATTTATGGATCACTAGCGACATAGCGTTTTTTACAATTCCTGCATCATCCATGACTCTATTTTTGCTATCGATTTGATGCATCTCTCCTAAATTCTTTGACAATATTGATTCCATATGGTGGCTTCTACTCAGTATTAATTGACGGTTTCAAACTCTATAGTGATTCTGTTTTTACTGACGATTTATAGATCTGCCCTGATGTAGCATTTTTTAAAATTCCATGCGTCGGCCATGATTCTATTTTTTCTATCGATTTGATGAGTCAGTCGTTAATTCATTGACGCTGTGGATTCCATATGTCAGCTGTCACTCAGTATTTATTGACGATTTTAAGGTCTACAGTAACTCTATTTTCGCTAAAGATTTATGGATCAACCATGATTTACCGTTTTTGACACATCCATGCGTCAGCCATGACTCTATTTTTGCTATCGATTTCATGCGTTGGTCGTGAATTCATTGACGATGTGGATTCCTCTCAAGAGCTCTCACTCAGTTTTCAGGGATGATTTCTTGTCTATAACGACCCATTTTTCGCTGACAATTTATGGATTAATAGTGACATAGCGTTTTTGACAATTCCCTGCGTCAGCCATGACTCTACTTTGGCCATCGATTTGATGTGTCGATCCTGAATTCATTTATGCTATTGATTCCATACGTCAAGTGGCACTCAATTTTCAGAGATGATTTCAATTTCTATAATGAATCAGTTTTTGCTAACGATTTATGGATTAGTAGTGACATAGCATTTTTGACAATGCCCTGCGTCATCCATGACTCTATTTTTTCTATCGATTTGATGTGTCTGTCCTGAATTTATTGATGCAGTCGATTCCATACGTCGGTTGCCACTCAGTATTCATTGACGGTTTCAAGGTCTACAGTGACTTTGTTTTCGCTAATGATTTATAAATTTGCCATGACATAACGTTTTTGACAATTCCAAGCATCGGCCATGAGTTTATTTTTGCTATCGATTTGATGTGTCAGTCGTGAATTCATTGACGCTGTCGATTCCATATGTCATCTGTCACTCAGTTTTCAGTGATGATTTCAAGGTCTACGATGACTTTGTTTTCGCTGACGATTTATGGATCAGTCGTGACATAACATTTTTGACAATTCCATACGTCGTCTATGACTCTATTTTTGCTATCAATTCCACACGTGAGTCGGCACTCAGTTTTTAGTGATGATTTCAAGTTCTACATTGAATCAGTTTTCGTTGATGATTTAGGGATTAGTATTGACATAGCGTTTTTGACAATTCCCTGCTTCATCCATGACTCTATTTTTGCTATCGATTTGATGTCTTTGTTTTGAATTCATTGACACAGTCGATTCCATACGTCGGTTGCCACTTAGTATTCATTAACGGTTTCAAGGTCTACAGTGACTCTGTTTTCGTTGATGATTTATAGATCTGTCATGACTTAGCGTTTTTGACAAATCAATGCGTCGGACATTATTCCGTTTTCACTATCGATTTGACGCGTCGGTTGTGAATTCAATTGCGCTGTCGATTTCGTACGTCATATGTCACTCAGTTTTCAGTGACAATTTCAAGGTCTCCTGTGAGTCTGTTTTCGCTAAAGATTTATGTATCAGCCATGACATTGCATTTTTGACAATTCCATGCGTCAGCCATGACTCTATTTTTCAAACGATTTGATGCATCGGTCGTGAATTCATTGACGCTGTGGATTCCACACGTCAGCTGTCACTCAGTTTTCAGTGACGATTTCAAGGTCTACGATGACTCTATTTTCACTGACAATTTAAGGATCAGCCGTGACATAGCTTTTTTGACAATTCCATTCGTCGGCCATGACTCTATTTTTGCTATCGATTCCATCCGTCAACTGGCTTTCAGTGATCATTGATGATTTCAAGTTCTACAGTGAATCAATTTTCGCTCACGATTTATGGATCAGTAGTGACATAGCATTTTTGACAATTCCCTGCGTCATCCATTCATTGATGATGTTGATTCCATATGTCGGCTGCCACTTAGTATTTATTGGCGGTTTCAAAATCTACAGTGATTATGTTTTCGCTGACGATTTATAGATCAACCCTGACGTAGTGTTTTTGACAATTCCATTCCTCGGCCATGATTCTATTTTCTCTATCGATTTGATGCATCGCTCATGAATTCATTGACACTGTTGATTCCATACATCACCTCTCACTCAGTATTCTTTGATGATTTCAAGGTCTACAGTGACTCTGTTTTCGCTGAAGATTTATGGATCAGCCATGACATACTATTTTTGACACATCCATGCGTCAGCCATGACTCTATTTTGGCTATCGATTTGATGTGTCGGTCTTGAATTCATTTTCGCTGTCAATTGCATATGTCTGGTGGCACTCACTTTTCAAAGATAAGAATTGTCAACAAGTCAAGATGTGGCCACCCATTCATCAATTAGTCATCAAATCAATAGTTCCGAATTTTGGCCTATAAAAGGAGGCATTTGCCATGTATTTAGGCATCTTGGTATTCTGATCAAGATCATGCTCTTGCTCTCTCTTTTGTAATACTTAAGTTTTGTGTATATTAATCTCTTGTTTATGCCTTTCATTTCCTTTTCTTTACTTAGTTAACTTGTTTCTCATTTATGTTCTTGTCTTCTTTATTTATGTTTTTTTCTTTCATTATGTGTAGCTAAGCTAATTATGTCAAGGTGAAAAGGGTACACTAATGGTGTAAGAATAAGTATAATATAAACTTAACATGGACCTTAATGTTGGATACTAACATGCTTTATATTTGTTCTCTTGTTCATTTTTACTACTTTGCTTGTTAAATGGTTAATCTAGATTATGTTGTGTAACACTTGGTACAACAAATACTTGGCACTTTCATAGCCCATATTGTATGGTCTAACCGACACCTGAGCTATGAAAGGAACTTGATTTGTTGTTAACATAAGTTATAATCATGAATGCCTGGCAACATTTACAAGTATTAGCATTATTCGAATAAGATAACTAATGTAATCATGTTAACAATTTATAATCTGATTGGAAACTCCTTGTGTGTCGTTTCCAATTGAACAATAAGAGTTTATACTATACTTGTTTGAAATACCATTAGTGGATCCTCTAACCTTGTTATTTGTTGTTATCATTGTTTAATCCTTAAGTTAATCTTTCATCTCAAAGTTCTCATCAACTTCTTCTTCTTCATCTTTTATTATTATTATTATTATTATTATTATTATTATTATTATTATTATTATTATTATTATCATTATCATTATTATTATTATTATTGTTGTTACTATTGTTGTTGTTATCTATAATTTATACAATTAACCTTCCTGTGGTTCGACCCTGGTCTTGCTGGGTTATTTATTACTTCGACACTCCTACACTTGGGAAAAGACATCAATCTTTTGGTCGTGTCACATGCATTGGCCATGACTCTATTTTCTCTATTGATTTGATGCGTCTGTCCTGAATTCATTGATGTTGTCGATTCCATACGTCACCTGTCACTCAATAATCTTTGATGATTTCAAGATCTACAGTGACTCTGTTTTCGCTGAAGATTTATGGATCAGTCATTACATACTGTTTTTGACACATCCATGCGTCAGCCGTGACTCTATTTTTGCTATTGATTTGATGCATCGATCGTGAATTCATTGACGGTGTGGATTCCTCTTGTTAGCTCTCACTTAGTTTTCAGGGATGATTTCTTGGTCTACAGTGACTCAGTTTTCGTTGACGATTTACGGATTAGTAGTGACATAGCATTTTTGACAATTCCCTGCGTTAGCCATGACTCTATTTTGGCTATCGATTTGATGCGTCTGTCCTGAATTCATTTACGTTGTTGATTCCATATGTTTGGTGGCACTCAATTTTCAAAGATGATTTCAATTTCTACAGGGAATAAGTTTTCACTGACGATTTATGGATCATTAGAGAGATAGCGTTTTTGATAATTCCTGCGTCATCCATGACTCTATTTTTGCTATCGATTTGATGCATCTGTCCTGAATTTGTTGACGATGTCGATTCCATATGTCGGCTGCCACTCAGTATTTATAGACGGTTTCAAAGTCTACAGCGATTCTGTTTTCGCTGACGATTTATAGATCAACCCTTACGTAATGTTTTTGACTATTCCATACATTGGCCATGACTCTATTTTTTTAATCGATTTGATTTATCGGTCGTGAATTCATAGACGCTGTGGATTCCATACGTCAGCTTTCACTCAGTTTTCAGTGACGATTTCAAGGTCTATAGTGACTCTGTTTTTGCTGAAGATTTATGGATCAGCCATGACATACTGTTTTTGACACATCCATGCGTCAGCCGTGACTCTATTTTTGCTATCGATTTGATGCATCGATCGTGAATTCATTGACATTGTGGATTCCTCTCATCAACTCTCACTCAGTTTTCATGGATGATTTCTTGGTCTACAGTGACTCAGTTTTCACTCACGATTTATGAATTAGTAGTGACATAGCGTTTTCGACAATTCTCTGCGTCAGCCATGACTATTTTGGCTATCAATTTGATGTGTCGGTCTTGAATTCATTTACGCTGTCGATTCCATATGTCTGGTGGCACTCACTTTTCAAAGATGATTTCAATTTCTACATGGAATAAGTTTTCGCTGACGATTTATGGATCAGTAGTGACATAGCATTTTTGACAATTCCTGCGTCATCCATGACTCTATTTTTGCTATCGATTTGATGTGTCTGTCCTAAATTCATTGACGATGTTGATTCCATATGTCGGCTGCCACTCAGTATTTATTGACGATTTATAGATCTGCCCTGACGTAGCGTTTTTGACAATTCCATGCGTCGGCCATTACTCTATTTTCTCTATCAATTTGATGCGTCACTCGTGAATTCATTGACGCTGTCGATTCCATACGTCACCTATCACTCAGTATTCTTTGACGATTTGAAGGTCTACAGTGACTCTGTTTTTGTTGAAGATTTATGGATCAGCCATGACATACTGTTTTTGACACATCCATGCGTCAGTCGTGACTCTATTTTTGCTATCGATTTGATGAGTCAATCATGAATTCATTGACATTGTGGATTCCTCTCGTTTGCTCTCACTTAGTTTTCAGGGATGATTTCTTGGTCTATAGTGACTCAGTTTTCGCTCATGATTTACGAATTAGTAGTGACATAGCCTTTTTGACAATTCCCTGAGTCAGCCATGACTCTATCTTAGCTATCGATTTTATGCATCTGTCCTGAATTCGTTGACGATGTCGATTCCATATGTCGGCTGCCACTCAGTATTTATTAACGGTTTCAAAGTCTACAGTGATTCTGTTTTCGCTGACGATTTATCGATCAACCTTGACGTAACGTTTTTGACAATTCCATGCGTCAGCCATGACTCTATTTTTGCTATCGATTTGATATCTTGATCGTGAATTCGTTGACGTTGTGGATTCCTCTCGTCAGCTCTCACTCAGTTTTCAGGGATGATTTCTTGGTCTATAGTGACTCAGTTTTCGCTGACGATTTAAGGATTAGTAGTGGCATAGCGTTTTTGACAATTACTTGCGTTAGCCATGACTCTAATTTGGCTATCAATTTGATGTGTTGGTCTTGAATTCATTTACGCTGTCGATTCCATATGTCTAGTGGCACTCAATTTTCAAAGATGATTTCAATTTCTATAGGGAATAAGTTTTCGCTGACGATTTATGGATCAGTAGTGACATGGCATTTTTGACAATTCCTGCGTCATCCATGACTTTATTTTGGCTATCGATTTGATGCGTCTGTCCTGAATTCGTTGACGATGTCGATTCCATATGTCGCCCGCTACTCAGTATTTATTGACGATTTATAGATCTGCCTTGACGTAGCGTTTTTAACAATTCCATGTGTCGGTCATGACTCTATTTTCTCTATTGATTTGATGTGTCTGTCCTAAATTCATTAATGCTATCGATTCCATACGTCACCTATCACTCAGTATTCTTTGATGATTTCAAGGTCTACAGTGACTCTGTTTTCGCTGAAGATTTATGAATCAGCCATGACATACTGTTTTTGACACATCCATGCATTAGCCGTGACTCTATTTTTTCTATCGATTTGATGCGTCGATCGTGAATTCATTGACGCCGTGGATTCCTCTTGTCAGCTCTCACTCAGTTTTCAGGGATGATTTCTTGGTCTACAGTGACTCAGTTTTTGCTGAAGATTTACAGATTAGTAGTGACATAGCGTTTTTGACAATTCTCTGCATCAGCCATAACTCTATTTTGGCTATCGATTTGATGTGTTGGTCGTTAATTCATTTACGCTGTCGATTCCATATGTCTGGTGGCACTCAATTTTCAAAAATGATTTCAATTTCTACAGTGAATAAGTTTTCGCTGACGATTTATGGATCAGCCGTGACATTGCATTTTTCACAATTCCATGCGGTGGCTATGACTCTATTTTTGCTATCGATTCAATACGTCAGCTGGCACTTAGTTTTCAGTGATGATTTCAAGTTCTACAGTGAATCAGTTTTTGCTAATGATTTATGGATCAGTAGTGACATAGCGTTTTTGATAATTCCTTGCGTCAACAATGACTCTATTTTTGCTATTGAATTCATGCGCCGGTCGTGAATTCATTGACGCTATCGATTCCATACGTTAGATGACATTCAGTATCCACTGACTATTTTAAGGTCTACAGTGACTCTGTTTTCACTGATGATTTATGGATCAGCCGTGACATAGCGTTTTGACAATTCCATGCATCAGCCATCACTCTTTTTTTGCTATCGATTTGATCCGTCGGTTATGAATTCATTGATGCTGTTGATTCCATACGTCACCTGTCACTCAGTATTCACTAACGATTTCAAGGTCCACAGGGACTCTGTTTTCTTTGATGATTTATGGATTAGCCGTGACATGACGTTTTTAACGATTCCATGTGTCAGCCATGACTCTATTTTTGCTATGGATTTGATGTGTCGGTCGTCAATTCATTGATGCTATAGTTTCCATACATCGTCTGTCACTAAGTTTTCGCTAATGATTTCTTGGTCTACAGCGACTCAGTTTTTGCTTACGATTGATGGATCAGCAGTGACATAACATTTTTGAAAATTCCATGCGTCAGCCATTACTCCAGTTTTGCTATCAATTTGATGCATTGGTCGTGAATTTAGTGATGCTATGGATTCCACACGTCAGCTGTCACTCAGTTTTCATGGATGATTTCTTGATCTACAGCGACTTAGTTTTCGCGGACGATTTATGGATCAGCCATGACATAGCATTTTTGAAAATTCCATGCGTCAGTCATGACTTTATTTTTTCAATCGATTTGATGTGTCGGTAATGAATTCATTTACGCTGTCAATTCCATACATAAGCTATCACTCAGTTTTCAGTGATGATTTCAATGTCTACAAGACTCAATTTTTCCCTGACGATTTATGGATCAGTAGTAACATAGTGTTTTTGACAATTCCATGCGTCTGTCATGACTCTATTTTTGCTATCGATTTGATGTATAGGTCGTGAATTTATTGACACTGTTGATTCCATACATCACTCGTCACTCAATATTTAGTGATGATTTCAAGGTCTACAGGGACTCTGTTTTCGCTGACGATTTATGGATGAGCATTGGCATAGCGTTTTTGACAATTCTATGCGTCTACCATGACTCTATTTTTGCTATTGATTTGATATGTCCGTCCTGAATTCATTGATGCTGTCGATTCCATACGTCAGCTGTCACTCGGTTTTCAGTGACGATGTCAAGGTCTATAGGACTCACTTTTCATGGACGATTTATGGATGAGTAGTGACACAATGTTTTTGAGAATTCCATGCATCACCAATGACTCTATTTTTGCTATCGAATTCATGTGTCAGTCGTGAATTCAGTTATGCTGTCGATTCCATACGTAACTTGTCACTCAGTATTCAGTGACGATTTGAAGGTCTACAGTGACTCTGTTTTCGCTGAAGATTTATGGATCAGCCGTGATATAGCTTTTTTGACCATTCGATGCATCAGCCATGACTTTATTTTGGCTATCGATTCCATACGTTAGATGGCACTCAGTTTTCAATGATGATTTCAAGGTCTACAGCGATGACACGATCAAAGAGTTGATGTCTTATCCCAAGTGCATGAGTGTCACAGTAATAAATAACCCGGCAAGACCGGGGTCGAACCACAGAGAGGTTAATTGTATAAATTATAATTAATAAAACAATAACAACAACAACAATAATAACAACAATAATAGTAACAATAACAATAATAGTAATAATAATACTCAGTACGTGGCGTTGTTATACCTGAGAATGATCTCAAAGATCGGGTCACAGGTTTCCAGCCTATATACTGAGTTTATGAAAAAAATCAAAGAGATATATTATATAATATAAACAGATTTCTGATGCGAATGAACAAGGCAAGACCAACAATGTCAGGATCCTTGATCAAACACAGAGCATACTTAAAGTGCATAAAATATAACAAGAATAATAATAATAATAATAATAATAATAATAATAATAATAATAATAATAATAACAACAATAATAATAACAACAACAACAACAACAACAATAATAATAATAATAACAACAACAATATTAGTAGTAGTAGTAGTACTAATAATAATAAAGAAGAAGAGGAAGAAATTAATGAGAACTTTGAGATGGAAGATTAATGTAAAGATTAAACAATGATAAAAACAAATATCAAGGTTAGAGGGTTCACT
>Ga0325414_1002443_pt1 | contig 18820 bp, 16 predicted proteins | sample PopdelMetagenome_8_FD_206183 | JGI IMG/M metagenome (GOLD analysis project Ga0325414, IMG submission 206183) | Populus deltoides microbial communities from Bellville, Georgia, United States - Leaf-PdKOR-R3 | ecosystem: Host-associated > Plants > Phyllosphere > Phylloplane/Leaf | place: USA... | reverse complement strand
AAATTAACTTTAAAAACTTGAAATTCAAATCATGATTTGAGTTGAATTTTGAGTTAAATTTGATTCAAAGAGGTTTTAGTGACCAATTAAGCTGATTTGATGTAATCCAACTGAATTAATACAAAAAAAATAATAAATAATATTGATTGTTGTATTTCAGGAGCACGCTTACTTGGTATGGCTCCTTGTCATCTTTTCAGCCAAGGGCCTGCAACTTCACCAGTTGGAAGCCAGAATACTAGGAGCGTTTGTGACTCAATTTGGATAGCAACGAGACAATGCCTCCCTTCGGCCCTTCAGCTCCCACTTCATTTGATGCTAGCAACTTCAAAAGTGGTAGCAACCAGTCTCAATTCCTCACAATGCTACTGGAAAAGACGATGGGATTAGGAACGATTGCAGGAGGGTTGATTATCAAGTTTATGATTTGTAATCATGTTTAGGTACTTGAATTAAGTCATGTGCAGTAATAAATATGACAATCAATATCTTAGTATTATTTCTAATATAACTGTGAACCTTGAAACCTTTTAAAATTAAATTGGGTAGAATAGGAGCTAATTTAATATAAATAGGGATCTTGAAAATAATTACAAATTTAACATTTTAAAATATTTTAAAATATTTTATTATTATTTTGATGTATATGTGACAAATGAGGCTTTGGACAATATTCATTTGGAGGTAATCTTTATTTCATAAAATATAATTAATAAATATATATTATTTATTATATGGGTTTTTTTTTTTTTTTTTGTTAAGTGGGGGCTTGGACTATTGCTTAAGTGGCCATTAACTTAAGCCAACTTTATGTGGAAGTTGCTTTTATCTAGTCAACTTAACTGGTTTAAGGATAACTTAATTAATTAGTAAAATAATTTGAAGATGAAATTAAGTAAAAATTTTGAGAATAAAATTTAAAAAAATAATTGATCTGAAAAAAAGTCAAAAACAAAGTTTCACTATTTATATTAAATTTTATTTAATAATAATTTTCTTTTTCCGAATGTACATCATTTATTATATTATTTAATATTGATTGAAAAAATATTGAAATAACCTATCATTACAAATTAGTTTTTACACGTTTATTAAACATATCCAACGTTTTATTTTTCACCTGTTTGTTACCTTCTTGACACTTAGATCATGTTTGGTTGGGGAGCAAAAGAGGTAACTTTTTGCCCATTTTACTTATTTTTTAGATGATTTTTGAGTTGGGAGAAAATTCAAAGGAGGTTAATTATCAATAACTCCAAGCTTTCCTCACATGTTTTATTTTTTTGGCTTTTATTCCTTTTTTTTTTACATGTGTTTTTTTTTCAAAATTGACTTCTTCTTCTTCTTCTTTTTTAATTTTTTAATTTTTAATTTTATTTTCAAAATTATCTTTGTCAATTTTTTTAAATATTAAACTGGTTAAGAATTTAGTTATGCAGTTTTTTTCTTTAAAACAATGTGGATTACTACAATATTTCCCTACTTGGTTTTTTTTCTTTCTTTTTATGATTTTTTTTTCAAACTGGTCTTTGTTGATTTTTTTTTTTATATTGAGCTAGTTGATAATTTAGCTTCGTAGTTTTTTCAAAAATAACACTATGGATTGTTATAGTATTTCTTCCACATGGTTTTTGTTTTGCTGCAGTGTTTCCCCACATGTTTTTTTAAATTATCTTCGTCGAATTTATTTTTTCAATATTTAGCTGGTTGAGAATTGAGCTTTAGCTTTCTCCATAATTTTTTTCCATTTATTTTGCTTTTTTCCAAAATTGTCTTATTTTTTTTTTGTTTTTTTTCAAAATTGTTTTTGTCGATTTTTTTTTACTATTGAGCTGGTTGAGAATTTAGTTTTTTAATTTTTTTTCTTTGAAACATTATGGGTTGCTACAGTGTTTCCCCACATGGTTTTTTTTTTATTTTTTTAGAATCATCTTTGTCGATTTTTTTTTCATATTGAGCTGATTGAGATTTTAACTTTGTAGTTCTTTAAAACACTGTAAATTGCTACAATGTTTTCCACATGATTTTTCATGCGATGCCGCGGGCTTGTGGCATGTTTGTGCGTTGTCGTAGATTTGTGGAAAAAATAAAAAAAAAATATATAGAGAAAAACTGTTGCAATCCACAATGTTTTCAAGGAAAAAACTACAAAACTAAATTTTTATCTAGATTAATATTTAAAAAATAAAATGAACAAATAAATATTTGAAGAAAATCATAATTAAAATACAAAATGAAAAAAACCATGCAGGGAAACACTGTAGCAATCTATAGTGTTTCATAAGGAAATATAAAGTTGTAATTCTCAACTAGCTTAATATTAAAAATAATAAAATCGATAAAGATAATTTTGAAAAAAACCATAACAAAAAAAATCATGTGGGGGAACACTGTAGCAATCCACAGTGTTTTAAAAAGAAAAACTATGAAGCTAAATTCTCAATAAACTCAATATGAAAAAAATAAAATCGACAAAGACAATTCTGGAAAAAAAACAAAAAAAATCATTAAAAAATAAACAAAAACCATGTGAGGAAACATTGTAGCAATCCACGGTGTTTTTTTTTTAAACTACAAAGCCATATTAAAAAAATAAAATCAACAAAAACAATTCTGAAAAAAAAAAACACAAAAAATTAAAAAAAAAGAAGACAATTTTGAAAAAAAAAACATGTGGGGAAAGTTAAAGATAAATTCTCAACCAGCTCAATATTAAAAAAAAAATTCGATAAAGATAATTTTAGAAAAAAATATGTGGGAAAATACTGTAAAAAAACAAAAATTTTATAGGGAAACATTATAACAATCTACAATGTTTTAAAGAAAAAAACTATGAAGCAAAATCCATAAAGATCATTTTGGAAAAAATAATTCATAAAAAATATAAAAAAATCCATATAGAAAAACATTATAGTAATTCATAATATTTTTTTTTAAACTACATAACTAAATTTTCAACCAATTCAATATTAAAAAAAAAACTATTATTATCTAACCTAGAAAATGTTAAAGACGTAGGGATAAAGTAATTTTTAGGAAGAAAATTCATGATTTTTCTCTTTCCCTCTCTCTTTTGAATTTAACATGATATTACTATTTTTAATTTGAAAAGCAAATATATAATATATAATTAATGTTGTAATCAAATTTAATTTAAAATTTTAATAATTCACCGTCACATATAATTTGTTTTTTGTTTTAACTTCTATCAAACATCTTTAGAACTTCACCCATTTTCACCCTTTTTACAAACCATACTCCATTTCTTCAAATTTTTAACCTCAAATCAAACACAACCTTAACAATTTCAATTTTGCTTTTAAAAATATAGGTTGTTTTTTAAAATATTTTTTTTCTTAGAAATAACATCAAAATATTTTTCTAAAAAAAATTACTTTCAACATAAACAGAACCAAAAACCCCTGCACAAACTCAGTCTTGCTTGTTTCAGGCATTAGACCCTACAATACATAGCATAACATTGATAATTTGATCAAAGATGCTCAAAACAGAACTGATGATTTAGGAGGGGGGGGCTGCTAGAAGTTGATTTTATCCCAATTACGAAAAATGCAATTCCTTACTCATCCACAAGTACAATGGTTAGCAAACATATTAACAGATTTTTCACAAGCCAGTGTGATACTGCTAGTGTGGTACTAAGATCACTCCTTGTTCCTTGAAGAGCGATCCTTCCTTGGGCCGCCAAGAATTCGAGAAATTTGCAGACCTCTACTAAATGCTTGGTTGAACAGCATACGAGTCTGGAATTCAGACACAAATGGAAACCAGGCAAGGAATGCAACTGGAGTGAACAGGAGCAAGCCCATAACGATTTCGTAACCACGAGCAAGTGTCTGAACTGATCCCCAAAACCCTGCTCGTTGAACGATTGGCTTGCATGCTTGTGCAATCTGGTAAAAATGGAAGGAATTAACATGGGTGATGATGCATGGAAACTGAAAAGGCTATTCTGAAAACAAAATAATGATACACAAAGACATGAAGTAGTTTAAAAATGAAGAAAGATCTTGAATCTCGAAATCTAGAAAGGCAACAATGTAATACACCGCATTTGAGACTCAAATGAACCAGATGTCAGGAACATTGGCAGAAAATATAGAAAGAGCAGGATAGAAATTCACTCACCAAAAGCATCCCCCAGCCAGTTGGCATGAAAGCAAGAATGCATACAAAGATGTCCTGCACCGTCATATGAGGCAGTGCAATCAAAGTGACAAGAATGGAGATAAATGTTAGGAATATCATTCCCTTAATTAGACGGAACGCAAGCTGGAAGTTAGCACTGAACTTTCGCCGCCCAACAGATACAGTCTGAGTAAGAAAGAGAGAAGTAAGTGGATTCATACATACAACACACATCTCAAAAAACTAAGCGTGAAATACATTTCAAGGAAAACGTTAATCTGATCCAGAAAGAAATACAAAGTTGTTATGGACAGTAATTTTATCCTCCAACTTCTATTCACAAATAGTCCAGAGATTTTTATATCTTTCTCAAAAAATGAGACTCGTTGAAAAAGAATAAGATTTATTATCTATAGCATTTGTGAACACGATCTTGTGCAGCTAAAGGTACTAGTGAACCATGAGAAATAGAAGGAAAAAAAGAAAGGCATTGATAGCTTACAACTACATTGCTAATGTAGAAAGATTAGCAAATGACTATTGCTAAAGATGTCCAGAAACCTAGAAGACTGAAGAAATAAGCAGCTTACCTTCATCACAAACAATATTAGAAAGATGACCAGCCATGATACACTATCTTTTTATATCTTTCTCAAAAAATGAGACTCGTTGAAAAACAATCAGATTTATTATCTATAGCATTTGTGAACCCGATCTTGTGCAGCTAAAGGTACTAGTGAAACATGAGAAATAGAAGGAAAAAAAGAAAAGCATTGGCAGCTTAAAACTACATTACTAATGTAGAAAGATTAGCAAATGACAATTGCTAAAGATGTGTAAAAACCTAGAAAGATTGAAGAAATAAGCAGCTTACCTTCATCACGAACAATATTAGAAAGATGACCAGCCATGATACACCATAGACCTATGACCAAGCACAAAGGATATGACATTGGTTTAGAAATGCCAGGTTTTAATTTTTTTTTTTTAAAGCAGGAGGTGAAGGTAAAATATGAGTGCAGCTGAGGACATACCAAAAAACTTTTGGTTTTCTTTGTGATTGTTAAATGATATACTAGTCCATATTGATAGATAAAGAATCGTAGAGATAACAATATCTCTGCTAGAATACCACGCTTTCCAGAGTGACGAAGATGCTCCTGTTCTTCTTCCCACCATGATTCCCAACTCTTCTCTGATGGAACACCTATTCCTCCACGGTTACTTATCCACTTGTTCCAATCAGTCCAATCATCAACAATCTTCTGCCACTCAAATCCAGAAGGATTGAAGAGGAATGGAGCAAAAAGCCAGGTACCAACCATAAACCACATAGATATAGTTATTAAGAGATAGGCGACTGCACTTCTGTATGGCTGACCAAATATTTGATACACAACGAGCAAAATCATCATCTCAATACCCTTCACAAAATGACTGCGGGAATAGAGCCTGTAATTGTCAGCAAACTTGGCATGGAACACTACAAACCCTCTACCAGTGGGCCTATATTTCGCACCTCCATGGAGCAATGTCCTTCCATAGTAGTGGGTCTTTGTGCCAAGAGAAAATGTGAAAAATACAGGTGCTAGTTGTAATTGCATCAGTATAAATTCACTTAGTGCAGTGCGGAAACCCCTTTCCAAGCCAATTTCCATCAACATAGGCAACGCCATCAAAAATCCAATTTGAACAAAAGATTGAGATGCAAGAGCCACTTGAAGAGGTTTGTTGTCTCGAATTGCTTTCTGTGTGCTCAAACCTTCTTCAAGTCCACTGAGAACAAGATAGAGGCGGCCATAAAGAAATACATACACCGTGAGAACGGTTATCTGTGAGAAGAGATGTTCAGTACCTTCAGAATTTCCCATAAAACTAACATGATAACATCTTTGAACAAATGAACAGAAATTTTTAATATACCAGAGTGCTGAAGTAAAAACCAACTGTGGTGAAGTAGCAAGACAGCATTCGGAAAAAGTCAAAGCGGTGTCCAAGCCGGTATATATCACGACTCAAAGTCTGCTCTCCATTTCCATTAGCTATTTTGGCCTCAAACATAGAAATCTGATTGAGGCCCACATCTCTCCCCTTCCCAACTTGTATATATTCATGATGGGTAACATTCCCTTCACGTAGTGTAGAATTGAAGCCTGTGGATGCAATTCGAAATATATATGATCAGTTAAAGCAAAGACCACATAGAAAACCAAAATGGCTACAGAAAGTTCAAAGCAAATACAGACCGGCAAATATATCTTCACTCAGATTGATAACCTTAGAAGCTTTACTGACACCCCCTCTAGTCAAGTGAAAAAGCCTATCAAATACATCTGGATGACCATAGTGGAACCGCACCCTATATGAGAAGAAAACAGAGACATGGAGGAAACTTAGCATATGAAAAAAGAAGAATGATATCCTTGTCGAACAGGTAATGAAATAAGCCATCACATGTTTATTTTTGCTCTAGACAAATTATCATAAAATTCTTACCATGCTCAACAGCATCAGTGGCCAACAAATCCAATTATCCAACCTTTCATGACCATTTTTATTCTCGACACATTTATTATAAAATCACTTAAGATTTTCCATATGGTTTTAACCTTGGAGTTCGCACCACTCCAAGGATTTTTGCTTGCATGATGCTTCATCAATCCTATTCGATAAATATATCATATATCATTCACCATGATGATAAAACTGATCATAATTCCTGTTTCTAGCATTAAATGTGATATAGAATCGAATCTACTTCAAAAATAAAAAAAATAAAAATTTGTCAGTTTCCATCATCCTATTTCTAGCATTAAATGTGATCTAGAATAGAACCCCCCCCCCCCCCCAATCAAGAACAGGAAACTGAAAGTTTTGGAGTACAGTTACTTCAAGCATTTATAACTTACTTAAGAGGGTTGGCCAATAGCCTCTGACCGATAGTCACAAAACTGGTTTCCTGATTTGACATAAACCATGCAAGAGATGAAACACTGCACCAAGCAATGAAAGAAAATTCAGTGATCATAATCACAGTAAAATACATCTGGAGAAAGTAGCATACGCAAAGAATAACACACCTTCCAGTAAATATATGTTCTCTAAGCCCAAGTATCGAAGGATTCCTCACACCATCAGGCTTTTTAAGAAATTCTTCCAGCAAATTCCTCATTTTCAAGGCTTCTTCCATGTAGTTATCCTATAGAATTGAAAACATCAAAAAATGCACAACAGCTGAAGTTAATGATAATGTTTATTTAGATTTCACTTTTATCATACCTGGTTCATATCTATTGTTTGCAAGCCTTCTCCACGTGTGAAAATAATAGCATGGTTTTGGTTTTCTGGTTTTCCTTCACCCAAGATGGCTGGTCCTGGAAGTTTTATTCGATAAATGACCTGCAATTGGACAGCAAGACAATCCAATTGAAGTATTGTAATATCAGAAATTGATAACGAAATTGCCCAAGTTTACTTTTTTCCTTTCTTAAAAAAAAAAAACTTCTTTTGCTCACTAAGAAACCAAGGTGCACTCGTGATATCTGCTTTCCAGAAAAAGTATCATGAAACAAGGGAAATCCACTTTCTTAAGGAAAGTTTGCCCGGGTTACTCAATTCTTCAAGATAGCAGATTCATCTCAAATTTATGCCATCATTCTTTAGAACAAGAGTTATGATACTTTTTGTTGATAACTGCTACAATGTAATCAGAACCAATACCTAATTTCTTAAGAAATGCCTGACTTGCGAAATAGTTGGCTTTACCTGGTCCAAGTTTTGCACTGGCTCAGAGGAATCAATGGACTTAGGTAAGGCTGCCTTCACTAGAGATGAATAGTATACTTTTTGGATGACCTTGGATCTGTCTGGATTAGTTTCTTCAACCTCATCAATGTATGCCACACGGAGAGATGGATATCTACCAATTGGAAACATATGAGCAAGTTTAAAAAATTGAAATCAGAAGCTCGACAAGAAGGCTAAACAAACCTAATACTTACGTTGTCATGAGCCTCAAAATATCCTGTGCACGAGGATCACCGGACCGCTTGTGAATCCCATATTTCTGGCATGATACTACATACGTAAATTTCATATCAGCAACTGCCTGACACTGTGCCAACAGTGACCTTCCCCCCTTTGACTGATCATCAGTACTCAATTCAATAGCCTTATAGCCCTCCATCAAATCTGAGAAGTGTAATAACAGGACAAGAAGGAAAAATAATGTGTACGTTAAAATTATAACATATTAAACATACAATACACTAAATAATCGATAAATCCAAAAGTTTGAAGAGAGTAGTCACCTTCATCTCCGGCCATATCAAGGAATGCCTGAAGCTCCAAAGCATGCCGATAGTACATCATACCTCTCACTGCCAGTGGTAATGTTATAGTCAAACGAGAAATTAATGAATAAAACAGGAAAAGAGAAAGAGGAACTGAGTAAGTACCCGTTCTAGTCAAAGTTTGGCCCCTATATGATGCCCATAAACGAAGTTCTTCATCCAAGTTGTCTCTTCCTTTGAGTTCTTCTTCACTGCTGCAGTCCACTCGTTCAAGAAAGTTGTTCCACTCATCTGTCCATTATTCTAAGTCTATCAGGTATCAATGGAAGATTTATGGTCAAAACAAAGAGATGCAGATCTGGAATTTGGTACGGCACCAAATGGAAAAGAAAGAAAGAAACCTGGAAAGATCTTTTGCAAGTAAAAGAGGATGGAAACACCATCTTCATTTGGCACTTCCAAATCAAGCAAGGAGAAAAGCACATCCTCTGCATAGTAAGGAGTTAAAACACTGCAAGATAAATTACCACATTAGGAAAAGGTTAGTTCTGCATATTAGTTAACAACAAAGTATGTCTATTATTTTACTATCATTGTTTCTGGTGCAAAAGTTTCAACAAAACAATAGAACATCACTTAAAGAAACATATGCTACATCATATGGATAAAATGTACGAGGTGCGCAATTCATCTGGCAAAAGTTTTGGCATCTTTGTCTAACCTTCAGTTTAGACAAGTACCGTATCCTTTTCACCTTCTATTTTATGTGTAATACTATCCTAGTTAACTCTAGCCAAATTATTATAATTATAAAACCCAACCCGGGTTTCATGTCAAACCAGGCCCAGAGTTTACTTAGTCAAAAAACCATGTTTGGCTTTAAAAAATTCCAAAACAACTCGCATTAAATTGTTTTTAGATCTTGAAACAATGCCATTTTGGATTGAGCCAGATTGACCCAACCAACCCATGACACGGGCCTTGGATTAGGCAAACTATGCAAATTATATAGATGGACTTGAGGAAAGACGGATTCATTGACGATTGCATTTAGTCAAATAGAGATTGGAGTGGGAAGCAATATTTAATTTAGTTTTGTGTCATGGAGACTATCAGTTGAAAGACAGTAAAAGATGAAGCCACAATCATGATGGCATTGAACAAGCCTTACGAGAAAGAAAGCATATTGCGAACTTTAGGTGCAGTAGGCATGTCCATAAACAGTGAGTTTGAGAAGAAAGATATACGCCTCCTAGCTTCTAAGTTGGATGGTACATCCATCGCGGATTCTTTCGTGGTAAGCAAAAGAAAAAGCCTCTTGATCTGCAAAGACAGGTGAAGAAGAGCTATTTAAATTAGCATGCTTATCCAATTTCATAGTGGTTAATAAATTTCTATTCACAAAACAAACCTTCTCTTTCCATGCTTCTGTGACTGGTTCAATTGGAAACTTGATAGCTCCAGAAGATGCAAATAACTGATATTGTTGTTCATGGAGAGTCATTCCCTCATGTCCAGATCCGCCATGAATAGAATCCACCAGACTTTAAAGGAAAAAACAATAAATTATAAACTTGGATGCTAACATGTAAAAAGACATAACAACGTGATGTCAGATGCAAATATGCTTGAAAAGACCAATTACAAATATGTCGCACTTGGATATATGATCCTCCATCATAATGTCTCTTGTCACAACCTCCAGCATGTCCTGAAAGAGAATCACAACTTGATCCCTGTCCTCCGGTTTATTAGCCAGCTGCAAATTCCAAAAACATAGGTTAGGGCTTCTCATTATCATAGTTGTATCAGCACTTTGCTCTAGAAAGGATGTGGAATATTACCAAGTATTTTATAAGCTTCACAAAGTGATCATAGAGGAAAGGAAGAGCACTCATTTTGTATTCACTTATCAGATCACCTTCGTCTATGTGTTTGTTAACTTCAGAGAATATGAAATCGATCACCCTGAAAAATTATCATGAACACATCAACAAAATGGTCAAAGTTACTAAAGGTCAAATCCTAGTGAAAGTGAATAGTGGCATAGAGAGTTGAAAGCAAATATGCTTTTGGATTTTCATCTAAAATTTTCTAAACCATCTGCAATGTAATAGAACTCACTCTTTCTCACGTTTCCCTTGAACCAAAAACAAGATGATGTTCTTGAAAGAAGCATAGCATTCACGAACAGCACAAGACATGTAGTCGTCAGCCTCGATTCTCTTTTTCAGCTCCTTATCCTTACCATTACTGTCCTTAGCCATGTCTAATGCTATTGGGATCTAAAAGGAGACACAGAGTTAATATCATCACATGAAGATTTCACCAATTTACAATAAAGTGTGCTGAAAGAAACCTTGCTAGCCAGCAGAAATGGAGGCCACTGTATAAGGTCCAAATCACGGTCAGCCCAATATGGAACAAGCAACAAGTCCATCTCCCTGAAAATGAGACATACAGTTCAAGTAAAATGTAATAGCAAGAATGAAAAAGCTCTAAAGAAACTAGAAAAGACACCATTCTTCATAGTAGCATCCTTACTTATAGCTTATAAGGTCTTCTTCTCTGAAACTACTGATGATTTTATTCCACAACTGAGCAAATCTTGCTGCCTCCTTTTCTTTGTTAGATGGGATCTACATTAAGAACCCCAGATTGGTAACTCCAGATAAGGACTACTTCTGTAATGATTGCATTACAAAATTTACCAAGGTCACCAATTTTTTACCCAAAAAATACCAACAGTCAAGTCTAACCTCAGCAAATTTGCGAGACAGGGTTGCCTTAAAGCCTTTCTTCTTTGGCTCACTCTTATCCCCTGGAATTAAACAGTCATTGAAAGCACCAGGCAATGATTGGAAACGAGATCTAAGCATTCCCAATGTTCGAATCTGGAATAAACAAAATAAGTTACAGACCAAACAACAAAAACTCAAATACCAAGATGTCAATTGGTTTGAAAGATATCCAAAGTGGAAAGCATAAAAAAAGGCAACCACACTAGTTCTTCAAGTTACAAAGCATAAAAGAAAACCACATCATTATATTCTCTAAGCAAAAGGGTACTACCCTGCATGAATAAATAAGAAAGATAACCAACATGATTGACATCCAGGAATATATTCAGCACTAAGATTTACTAAAAGGTTCTTAATTATAATTGATTGGGAAAATAAGCATGTAAACAAAGCTAGATGATTTTCATTGTAGTGTATTATCAAGAGAATAAAGAAAATGATATTGCTAACAGGTTCTTAATTATAATTGGTTGGGAAAATAAGCATGTAAACATAGCTGGATGATTTTCATTGCAGTGTATTATCAAGAGAATAAAGAAAAAGATATTGCTAACCTCTCCAAGACGTCGAAATGCACCATAAATACCTCCAAAGAAGGTGGAAAATATGGCATACCAAATCTGGGAATCCATAAAATATACCTACAAAATTTGGTATATTAGATCACTTTCAGTTGAAATAGAATCAGATGAGAATTTATACATTAACAGAAACAACTCATACAAGAATAATTGGAGCCCAGAGTGCAATCACAACACCAATATTGTTCTTTGCTGCAAGTAAACAGGAGACCATGAATTTTCTTCAAAAAAGAAATATAAGTGCACCACAATCTGATGCTACTAATGTCTTCAAGTCTATTACCTCGTGGAAAGAATTCATGCCATTGGAAAGTAGTTATATGAACACTCATTATGGCTTTTGTTGGAACAACTAGAGGCCTTATCTGCAACCAAAACAAATTACAGTTAGCAGTAAAAAAGGATTGAATTTCCATCTAGCATGGCAGGTCAAGATTCAATAAGCAATGGGAGATCTAAGAAAATGAAAGAAAGACACACCTCTATATAGTAACTAAATGTCAACTTTGTTATAATAAGAAGAACCCAAAACATTGTATACCTGAATATTCAATAAAAGCAACAGTCAAAAAATTGCAAATTTAATGTTGTACTGTGATTTATTTTTCAAACAATGATCCTTACTTGAAGAGAGAAATTGTACTCTCATGCATTCCCCTCCCAACATAGAGCCGAGGCTGTAATGTGTCAAATGCAGGCATGAATCTTGTTAAGTAAGATTAAAATTATATGAATAATAGATAAAATATGGACAGCAATTGCCATGCATAACCATTGGAAGTAACAGAAGGATGAAGAAAGTGGCAAAAAATGTTTCTTTATACCTGTGACCACCACATCATAAGCATCACGATCCTATAGTTGGACCTCTCAAGGAATCGACGTATGAAGGGAAAAAGAAACAATACTGCCGCCAGCATATTTGGTGCCAGGTAGATAACTACAGCCAATATAAACAAGGAAGGCGAGCTGAAACCATTGCCAAACCAACCTTTGATGGTTTGAGCAAATCCTGGAGGTTTATCATCCCAAGTGTAAGCATAAGTTACTGGTAAAACTACCACCCATGCAGCAGCTGAAACAACCTTCAGAATAAATCTCAACTTGACATGGAATGACATTATTTGTCGTGCCTTCCAATTAAGAATGACATCAAGGATAGCTGCATCAGTTAGCAGAGATTTGTCACATAACAACTTCCTCTTCATACAAATCCAGCAAACATGGCATGATAAATAGGTATAGCTTGAAAAAATGAACTTCCTTAGAAATTTCATTAAATGGAAAGCATGATGCACATTGCATTATTCATTCCATAAACAAAACACCAAGTTGGGAATGTTCAGAACATACTAAATAACAGTAAATAATTTGAACTCGTGTACACAGCAAGAAAACACAGACAAAGGTAATTAGATAGAGTTAAGAACCAATTAAAATTAAAAGTAATTAAAGCCATTACAATTTGTTTTGTACATAAGCATATAGGCTAGCCTATCCATTGCCTAATTGAACTTTATTGACATTTGTATAACATTTTAAACTGGTACAACACTGTACTTATGGAAGAACAAATAGAAGATACTAGTTACTGAAAGGACAACAGATAGAAGTAAGCTGCACTCTTTATTACCTTGCCCAAGCTTTAATATTGCAGCAGTAATGAAGACACTCAATACTTTCTTAAATACATCACCGCTAAAGATAACACTTGGTTGCCCCGAACCATGCCAAGCAACCGTAATCATAGCCTTCAAAATCAGTCAGCATCAGCACCATATCAGCATAGCCAAAGTTGTTAAATAAATTTAAAGCAAATCAGATGCATGAAATAATAGAAAATGTACCTGTAAGCACAGGATAAAAAAACTCCACATTCGATCAAAGCTTCTAAAGACATGCAAGAATGATCGTATCTCCACGAAATTAACTTTTCCTACCCATCGATCTCTATAGGCTGGTTTATTATCCTGAATATCATAACAGTTTAACACAAATTAACATAATGTCCCTTTTGCAGTATAAAAACCCAAATAAAGAAACCAGGCAAGAGGAATGCAACTGCCATTCCATTTACTTCCAGTGTAGGAAGCATATGATAACCAAGACCCCCTCAATTAGATAGGAGCATTTGATCATAACACCAGTCCAGTAATCTCAGTCTGTTCAAGTCATGTGTGAATTGATATGCAACAATGTCATATATAATTATTAGGCTATTGACACTAGGAAAGGGGAAAGAAAACGAAGAGAAATTTTTTTAGTGGTTATTGCTTACCCCATTTTTTTCAAAATGGTGATGATCAGACAGGCAAAAGAAATCAGCATCTGCACGCATGGGCCAGCCTAAGCGGAAACAATCAACTGACCTACAAATGATGCATGGGCAAGTTTGTTTTTTTAGAAATCATGCATAGGTAATCTGATCAGGAGAAATTTTGAAAAAAGACATACATAGACATCTCAAAGGAACAGTAGGAAACCAGGACCAATACCAGAAGTACTCATTTAAATCGTCGTAGTTCCTCCACTGAGAATGCTTTGACTTCCCTTTTTTACTCCTTTCAGCTTCCTGTCAAGTGGTGCAAAGATGATGACAGATGAATTTAACCAAAAAGAAAATGCAACACTCAAATTAATTAGACTACATAAGAAAAAAGGACAATTATTGCATTCAGCACCTTTGCGATCATGTTGTAGATAGGAGTAACAACTTTACTCAAGAAAGCCTCTTCTTCACCTCCATAGGCAGGCTTTACATTTTCTCCTGTCATAGGACTGACATTTCCAGCTAGCATGCCATATAACTCAAATGCCATCTACAAATAGCAGAATAATTTAGCATCAATTACACTTAACGGTCAATGAACAAGCCCAAGTTGATGAAAATACATATTTGCAGATCTACAGTGAAATTGCAAAAGCATAAAAGCTCTGAAATAAGGGTGATGGCACAAATAGTTCAAAAGATTGTCGTGCACTCACTGGTGTATCCACAAATGAGCAAAAGCCAGTTTGGAACTATTGTTAGTGTCCTTGCCCCAAAGATACAAGGCAGGCAGAGCATTGGATGAGTTATCATGAGACAAGATCCATCTATTCTATTTGGGTATCCAGGTTGACACCATAAATAGACTCATTCTCTCCTCTGCGCTATTTCTACTAGGGTCACTCAACTTATCCAGAATTTCTCAGAACCAGATGCTTTATCTTATTGGGTTAAAGATGATGGAAGACAAAAAAATCTAAAACCATATTTCCAGTTTCCCGCCAATGAAAAGGAAAGTCAAACAAAAGCAATGAGATAAAAATGAAACTATCTTAAAACATACATGATGATAAATATAGCAAATGCATTCTGGCATGAATCTCAGGTTTGCAGCTTCCCCCCATATCAAAAGATACAGACCCATGTACAATAATTTACGCTGTTGCACCTCCTGCTGTATGGTTGGTAACCTGCAAATTCAGATTAAATCCATTAATATAAGCATAGAATGGAAATCTACAATCCCTTTCTTCCATAATTGTCCTCTCCCCCCTCCTCCCTATTTTTTCGCATCCCACAACAAAGGAACCAAAAAAGTTCAATGCATGATGTATCTGCACTGCTTATTTCCATGTCAATAAAATCATATTGATGTCAATTTTGTGGTTAGAATATATATAAATTGCTAGCAGCTCAATCTTTTTTGTAATTTTCTGAAGCAGTTCAATTAAGCACATTCCTTAAAAGATTTAACCAGCTGGAAGATGAAATGCAAACACCATCTAATCAATCCTAAACCGGAGTTCAGTCAGCTATTGAAAAATTATCATATCATTCACAAGGAACTGGGTGCTCTTACCAAAGGCTACTTTTTCTATCCAAGTACTTGCACCATTTTTTGTAGTTCTTAAAAAGTTTCTTCATCACTTCAGTCAATGCACGCTCATCCAACTAAGAAAGAAAAATGCACAGGGTTATTCAGATTTTGTTACACAAACATGACTGAAAGCAAATAGAAAGAAAAGAGGAACAAGGAAGAAAAGGATATCTTCTGCACCTATAATTGGTTTACGGTAGAAATTATAGAGAAAGACATGGGCCCAAAGCCCACTATACTTTTCTGGCTAAAAAAGGGTGATGTAACCTTTACCAGTCACTATTTATAGAGTAAAAAAAAACTGATTTTGCAAAAATCGAGTCAGAAAACAAACCTTTGGTTGTTGGTCAGGCTTGGGAAATTGCCGTATGTGCACATTAGCAAGTAATAAGATTAAGTGCTCTCTTTGATTTGCCACATTATCCTTCTGCAGAGTTAATAAATGGTATTTGTTTGAATTATATTCAGCTAAAACAGTTTCGTAACACTAAAAAATTGCAAGAGCCAGATGCAGAAAAGAAAATAATCCTTCTCAATTTATTTTACCTGAAACCCAAACATTGCCTGAAGCCAATCCAAAACATCTTCGTCGTTTTTCTTCTTGTAATCCTTGGGCCACGGAAGACCTCTTGTGTTACGCAGAGCAACAACAGCAGCTTGGATCTGCGTGCCAACAAAATATAAACATAGCAAGTGGTAAAAGAGAAACAGCTAGTTTGCAGGTAAAAAGAGAAAGTGCACATAGGAAGATACCTCAGGATATCTCATAATCGCTTGATTTGCACTATCTGGATCAAGTGGCAGGATATTGTAAGGCAGATAGATCTGAGTTTTTTCTGCAACTTTATCTTGAGCTTCTAAAATCTGTAAAATATTTGATGCAATGATACAAATCATTTATGTGCTAATAACAGACCTCAAACAATTAAAGTTCTGAACTTAATTTAGCAGATAGAACTTGCATTAACAGATACTGTCAGAATGCACGTTCACACAATAAAGCAACTAGAGAGGTGATTATAGATGTCACATGGTTTCACCTCACGATCAACTTCAATAGATTGTGTCGTATTAACAGCCTTTAAAACCTCAAAGAGCACATTAGCAGTCTGGTATGCCTTGGTAAGCTGGGCGCTGCATTTAAACAGAATACAGTCAGTTAAATACAGTAACAAGAGCAGCAACTTTAAAAGCATTTGATCTAAAGAAACTTGTTATAAGATATAGCTTCAAAGAATTTATTTCTCTCTCTCATTTAAAAGAACTTACCGGTCAGCTTTATCAGCAGCATTATGCAATGCTTGGATGTATTTTTTGTAGTAATGCTGATAAAAACTCTGCATTTCTCGTGCATCACTTTTTTTAACCCTTCCCATCAAGGTTGGATCGTTCTCCTGAAAAATGTGAGCAGAGCTTTTTTGCATAAAAGCCAAGACCAACAACAATAGCATGAACAAAAAAAAAACCAAATGCATAACTGAATTACATAGAAGAAAGAATTGAACACTAAAACTGCCACAAAGTTTCCTAAAGGAAAAACGATGTTGTTTTTTATACAATATTACAAATTAACATTGGTTATTCTTCTGGTACTTGCGTGCCACTCTTTCTAACTTTTTTACATCAGCAATCAGTGCCTTCAACACACACGCCAAACTCATAAATTAAGCATGTTTAACCTAGAATACGTCAGAGAAAACTACAGAATACACTCTCCTCTCCCTACCTAGGGAACTGAAGAATGTTCTGGTGTAACTCTAATGGAAATGATGTCACTCATGATTTATAACTGTCATGATTGAACACTGATTCCCAGAAGATCAATTTAAGCATTCAATGTATCACTTGAGGTGCCCATTCCAGAGTCTCTCCGCCTCTCTCTGCCCACTCCGAGAGATCCTCAGATATTTTCTCCACTGTAATTGATCACACTGACCTAACAAATAGGCTTAAACTTTGAAACAAATAATAAGCCGTTGTCAGAGTCATTCATTTCTTAACTCCATGCCGACCACGGTTCATCATTATAAATGATTACCCTCGACAGCTAACTGCTCGACATTGTAAGTCTAGAAATACCAGGACACAAATGCCACATCTTAAAACTTTCTTCTAGCAAAGAACAAATGATGACTCTTACCCTTTCGAGACGTTGAAGAAGTGCAGTTTTAAATTGACGAACACCTCTTCCACTAGAAGTAGGATCCAACCTATGCGCTTTTTCAAAGGCATAAAATCGACCTACATTAACAGAACATTACAATCAGATATGCATATAACAAAGACCATATCTTTTACTTACTGAAATCAAAGATAAGAAAAAATTTCAAAAAACAAAAACAGCAAGTCTTTATACTTGAAAACACTATATATCAAGCCTGCATTGCATAAGTACTAAAAACAGAAACTTTAAATTCCAAAAAAAAAAAGCAAAAACATCACGAAAAAACAAAACTTTATTTTTACTTCGAAAAGCAAAGATAAAAAATAATCTTTATGCTTAGAAACGCTATAAATCAAGCCTACATTGCATAAAAAAACTAAAAACACATGCCTTAAATTCCAAAAAACAAAACAAAACAAAACTTTATTTAAAAAAAAAACTTACAAAGATAAGCAACTCTAGGATTGCTAGATTCAACTTCATTAGCAACACGAAGAATCGGCGCGATCTCAACAAGTGAAGACGGCACTACTTCACTATCAAATATCGACTCTCCAAGATTCCCAGCTGTCTGCGTCCTCGTTATCCTCCGTTGCGTCTGCGGTGGTGTCGCTAACGGCCCCCCAGCCGCCTGATCCATCCCCATTCCTCCTCCTCTCGACGTTGACGACATCTCTTTCCTTCTAAATCCAAAACAACAAAATAAATAAATAATAAAAATCTAAAAAAAGAAACAAATTAGATAAATATAATAAAGGAAAGAGATGTACCAGAAGAATTAGGAGAAGTGAGCAATGGCTTATGAGTCTTACATATCTGTAAAAAAAAAATATATATATATATATATAAGTACATTATTATGAAAAATAAAATAAATAAAAATAATCATGTATTTTTGCAGTGTGAAGGATGAGAAGCTTACAGGGAAACCCTAAGAGAGAATGTAGAAAGTTTTAGAGGGTGGGGG
>Ga0325414_1002441_pt1 | contig 18839 bp, 4 predicted proteins | sample PopdelMetagenome_8_FD_206183 | JGI IMG/M metagenome (GOLD analysis project Ga0325414, IMG submission 206183) | Populus deltoides microbial communities from Bellville, Georgia, United States - Leaf-PdKOR-R3 | ecosystem: Host-associated > Plants > Phyllosphere > Phylloplane/Leaf | place: USA... | reverse complement strand
AAATTTGGGATTATTTCTGAACCATCAATATTATATTTGATGTTTCATTTTATGTATGCACATTCTAAAAATTTTACTATATAAATATATTAAAAATCATAATAAATAATAAAAACGTGATTTCCTAATAAATTTATATGTAACTTAGACTCAATTAATTTTAGAAATGACAATTGAACCCGTTTTCAAAGAAGCTCACATCCATTCACCTGAATAAAAGTGAATACGGAGGGATTTTTGTTTTCATAATGGTGGATAAAAAAACCTTACTTGTTTGAACATGGAGGTGGAAGTGACATTCTCCAACTTGATTTACCTCCGTATCCAAATTTACATATGTAAATGATTTATAAATTTTAAATATATATCTAAAATCAAGGAGTCAGTAACAAATTCAGGCAATGCTTGTCATTCAGAAACAGTACTGACAACTTGTTCGTAAAAAACATTCCAAGAAAATCAAATTCTTTGATGTTGATGGGTTTGTAAAGATTGTAAATTATGTTCGGTTATACGAGAGATTTATCCTAAACATTCTGTGTAAATCCTATGTAAATGATCTTGTAAATGTTTTTATACATTATTGAAACAAGTTTAAGTTCAAAAAAAAAAATCATATCAGGTTAAGATAGTAGATTACAACGATGATAAGAAGGTGACCCGGCCAGGCTTGCTGGGTCCAGCCCAGCCACATGGGCCGGGCTGGGCCCAGTCCGAAAAAAAAATTTCAAAAAATATGTGATTTCCCGCAAATTTTTTAATTCATTTTTTATCAATATTGGTTTTTATTTTTATATTGTAAAGATACAAATCCAGTATTAAAATACTCGATTTTCATCAAGACATTAAAAAAATAAAAAAAATAAAAAATATTTTGTTTTCATACATACGGCCAAGTCTCTCAAAAAATAAAAAAAAATCATATTGTATTTTCATATAACAAAGAAATTTTAAAAAATATGTATTAGCATGCATTTTGGCTTTAATAACCAGTTTATTAAAGTCACGAGAACTAGGCCAATATTTCAAAAATTCAAAAAAAATTATTTTGTTTTCTTTTAATATCTGGGGTTACGACCTTATACGTAAGATGTATTCCGGATATTAAATTCTTTTGTTGATGCTAGAACGGTTAGGTTTTACTCAATAAGATAATGATCTCTTTATTGAAGAGGACTTTTCTTAAACTATAGACGGACCAACAACTAGAAAATATGACAAGACTTTAGATTTTATCAGACAATAAAACAATGCAGCTTACCTTAGGTAGGGTGTATTTGGGGTGCTAATACCTTCCCTTTACGCAACAAGTCCCCGTACCCGATCTCTGAGACCAGTTAGGGTTCCTAGTGACCAAAATACTAGGTGGCGACTCCCATTCTATTTTTCCACTAATAAAAGACAAGAATTCCTTGTCTCCCCACATTCCCCACATTTTCATATTAAATACTAAATTTTGAGGGTGGATGTTTTCGCCGCGACGCCGTACACGTGTGACACCTCTGACATCAATATTCCATTTCCCAAGAAATTTTTTTAATATTAAACATATTTTTTATTCTATTATGCAGCAGATTAACCCAGTTAACTTTTATTTATTTTTAACTAATTTTTTTAAAATTTTATTATTTAATGTTATATTTCATTGAAAATTAAACTTTGTATTTTATTTTAATTTTATTTTATTAAATTATTTAGATTTCATTACCTATAAATAATGCTTAACAGATTAAGCGGGGTTGATCTGACTTACATTTTATATTAATTTTTTAATAATTATTTTTTATAAATCACATCATTTAAAATTATGGTTGATATTATTGAATGAGAATTATATTTTATAATTTATTTTTATTTATTTTTTATAAAATTATTTTTATTTCATAAGCATAATCATGATTTTATAAGTTAAATTAAATTATTTTTTAACTTTTTTAATGAGGGTTTAATTATAAGTTATTGAGTTATATATACAAGTAGACGTGTTTGTGTATGTGTGAATTGCACGTGCCAGGAAAGTGGAGTTAGGTCCCGCATCTTCCTCGGTCTGTCCTTGCTTTATTCGACAAGAGATCCCATCGGTTGAAAAAGGGGGTTTGATTGGAATAACTTTTATTATATGCCCAATATAATCTTTCTTTTCACATGATGTGCTAATAATGCAAAAGAAGACTTCACTTTATTTCTTCTCCCTTCTTCTTCTTCTTCTTCTTCTTCTTCTTTTTCTGTACATAGTTATTAAATCCGGACCAACCCAGTGAATCGACTCAGGACCTAGGAGCTGGACTGATCCGGGTTTGTCAAAAGACTGGTCAATGCAACTACCTGGTTGACAGGCTGGCGACCTGAGCGAACCTGGACGAGACTAGGTTTTTTTTATTAAATGTGGTATTTTAAACTCATTAGTATATATACACTCTATATTTCCAAGAAACAAATTATGTTTTTTCAATGTGAGATAAAAAACTTTTTAATTTAAATACTTAAACTTAAAAGGATAACATAATATCTTTTCAATGTGGGATTTAAAGCCCTTTCATATATATATTATATGTTCACAGAAAAAAAGTTATGTTTTTTCAATGTGGGATTTGAAACCTATTAATATATATACCGTATGTTCCCAAGAAAAAAAGTTATTTTTTCAATGTGGGATAAAAAACGTTTTTGGTTTAAATACTTCAACTTAAAAGGTTAACATAGTATCTTTTTAATGTAGGATAAAAAACTTTTTAAAATATTTTTTTAAACTTCATTATTTACAATAAGTATAGCTTATATTTACATGGGTTTTTTTTCTTAATTTTTACATATAAAATATTAAAACTTTAAATATATATTTTTAATTTTTCCGGGTTAATCTGAGTTGACCCATGAAATCCAAGAACCGGGTTTAATATCTATGCTTCTATCACTTTTCATTAATAAAGTAGATGAATAAATTATATATTAGCTGGTGACCATTACTATGAATATTGTCAAAACTTCATTGCACATTTTAGAATGTTGCCTAGTATTTGTTTAACTCAAAAAGATTTGTAGAGCAAATTATATATAAAAAATTATTTTATTATTTAAATACCCGTAATTTTAGATAAATGGATGTGATTTTTTCAAAAAAATATAAAAACAATCAATATAGTAACTCTTCACAAAAAATGAAATTATTATGAGACATAATTGGTTTTATCTTCCACCGTTTGACCCTTTACCTTGTTTTATATATAAAATATCCATATCATCCCACAGAAAGTTGGTGGTGGCAATTACGCTCAAACTGATGAAAAGGTACCAATTCAAGGCCTATATAAATTAATATTTGAAATGTAATTGCTGACAAAGCTAAATATAAAAAAAATATAAATTATTTGACAAAATAAATAATTTTTTCCTTATCTCCTAGAAAGTACAATAGCACGCATCAACAACGCGAACCCATGAAACACAAATATCAAATTACATTCTGGTTGTGAAATTTTAGGATGGTGAGGCAGGAAAAATAAACACCCTTCCTCATTGATTTGTTTGAACTAAAAAAAAACTTAATTTAATTTTAAAAAAATTCAGAATTGTTTTATTAAAAAAATCTTAAAATAACATCGATGCTATAATTTTAAAAAAAATAGAAAAGGTTTAGGAGTTGTTTAAAAATATGATTGTAATTGTTTTTTAAAATGATTTTTATTCTGAAAAATATTAAAATAATATTTTTTATTTTTTAAAAATTATTTTTGGTATTTTTATATAAAAATATCAAAAAAATTAATTTAAAATAAAAAAATAAAAATTATCTTAAAAAAATACACTTTTAAAATATAAAAATAAAAAATGATTAAGAGCTATACTCTTCTCTGGAGGCACTGGAACAGAAATATCAAATTAATTTGAGTGTGATAGACAGACACTTGTTGGGAGTTGTTCTAGTGGGACGGGTTCACGTGCAGCCATTGTAGTTAATCAACACCGGGCAAGATATCAATCCCGTAACATCCGTTATGGCTCCCTTTACCCCTACCCCCATCCATCGATTATCATGCCATGCCTAGTCTTTAGCTATGATTGAAATTAAAACACAAAAACAGCTGATGTCACAACTGGGTCCCATACAAAATCATTCTAATCAGCTACTCGCGTGGCTTGTGATATCGATAAATCAGCACAACCACCGGTGGTGGCACGATCATTGTTTTTTTGAGAGTTTTGTATTAGGGGGGTGGCATCTTTTCTATTATGGAGTCAATTAAAAAATTGATTTAAAATAAAAATATTTAAAATTCTTCAAAACTCTTTGAAAATACAAAAACAAACACTCTATATATTCTAATAGCTAAGGTTTTTGGAATTTGACAGCAAAACCGTGTAAGAGAGAAAGAGCGAAGGAAAGTGACAAAGAGCACAAAAGGTCAATAAAAATAATTTGATCGGTGGTTGAAGTCTCTCTATCCAGTGTCAGCACCATAATAGCTGCGACCACCACAGAAAAATATACAGAACTCGCAAAAGCCTTTTCTCTGGATCACACATTTTCCGAGAAATTCCATCTTTGAAAAAAGTGGGTTTGATCGGAAAAACTTCACTAAATGCCAAGCTCTTCACGTGCTGTGATCAGGCAGCAGAAGACTTCACTTTATTTCCTCTCTCTCCCTCCTACCATCACTTTTCATTGATAAAGCAAATAAATAAATTATAAATTATACATTATATTATTATATTTTATACATTATATTTTGTTTTTTAAAAATTTAATTATTAAGGTATTTCACTTGCATAACCTCTGCGTTTGGCTATATTCAAAGGTTAAGCCGAAATAAATTATATGAGTAAATTTGTATTGAATTGCTTAATTATATCATGAAATAACATGTTTGGTATCAATGTCAATAGAAATAATTGAATTGACGCAATTAATTAATTCTTGATAGCAGTTCTAAAGGTAAATGCAAGACAAATTACCTAGTGTTTGTCTACGTTGTAGCGTCTGCGTTTTGTTTAAAATGCAGATGCAACAACATTTGATAATAAAAGAAATGTAAGTTACTATTTATGGATCCCATCAAATTACATGTTTGAAACGCATGTAAAACAAAACCAGGTCCTACCTACTTCTTGTGGCTGCACCATGCTGTACTGTTCACGTGAACAGTGAAGCATTCCTTCATAGCCACTGTTCACGGGAACAATATTTTTAAAAAAACCAGTGAATAGTGTGAATAAATTTTAATTCACTCGCACTGTACATGAATATTTTTTTTTCGAAAAATCAGTGCAGTTAATTGATTTTACTAGCACTGTTCACGTGAATGTGAACATTAATTTTTATTTTTTTAAAAAAAATAGTTTAAAGTGAATTAAATTTATTCGTATTGTAATCTTAATTTTATTCCTGATAATATTTTATCTAATTTTATTGCACGCTCAAAAAATCATGGAAACTGTAGTTCTTGTCGGATGAATTTTGTATGTAATAGAATTGTAGATAGTTTAATAGAACAATAAAAAAATTAGTGAACCGTGCGAGTGAATTAAAATAAATGAAAATTAAGTATTGATGGATGAAATTGAAAAAAAAAATTAATTAGAAAAAAATAATAATTAAAAGAATAAAGATAAAATTGTAAATAATTTGAAAGCATCATCTCCTCCCTTTTTATATCCGGTCGCCGGCCGTAAAAAGAGAAAACAAGGGCCCATCTTCTTTTTCCTGCATTTCCTGTTTCAATCTCGGCTCTTGTTATCCTCTGGGCTCTATTTTACTCGGCTTGTCTTTCATTTATTTTCCAAGAAATTCCGTCTTTGAAAAAAGTGGGTTTGATCGGAAAAACTTCACTAAATGAAGCTCTTCACGTGATGTGATCAGGCAGCAGAAGACTTCACTTTATTTCTTCTCTCTCCCTCCTTCCATCACTTTTCATTGATAAAACAAATAAATAAATTATAAATTATACATTGTATTATTATAAATTATAATTAATGTTTTTTAATATTAAATTATAAGTTAATCAGGTTTAGTGGATTAACCTAATTAACTTATATCGATTTTAAATTGACTTCTTTTCCTCAAATCTCATCATTTAATATTGTGTTTTATTAAAAATTAAGTTTCATGATCTATTTTTATTTTTTATTAGGTTATTTAGACCTCATTACCTAGAAATAATGCTTAACAAATTAAATTAGATTAACCTAACTTATTTTTTATATTAATTTTAACTAATTTTTTTATATATCACATCGTTCAATATTATATTTAGATTTGATATGGTTGAATAAAGATTACACTTTGTAATTTATTTTTATTTGTTTTTATGAGGTTAATTTAGTTTCATAAAAAAAGTTGTGAATTTAACAAATTAAATAAAATTCTTTTTTTATTTTTTAATAAAATTATCTCGTTCAATAAAAAGAAATGAGTTTAATAAATAGTGATATATATATATATATATATATATATGTATATATATATATTGAATATTTTTCCGGACAGGTTTGTGTATATGTGAGTTGCGTGTATAGGAAAATGAAGTTAGATACCACATTTTAGAGTGTGTTTGGTTTAAGATATGGTATTTTTTTTAAATGTATAATATTTTTGAATTATAACTATATTTTTAAAAATTAAAAAACCATGATTTTTATGCAGATCTCATAAAAAATAAAAAAATAAAACTACCTCCCATCCCAGCATAAAGATACTCGGCCTGTACTTGCTTTATTTGCCAAGAGACCCCATCGGTTGAAAGAGTTGGATTTGATTGGAATAACCTTTATCTATGCCCACTACAATCTTTCTTTTCACGTGATGTGCTAATAATGCAGAAGAAGACTTCGCATCATGCCTTCCACCGGTGGACCCTAGACCTCGAGGTTTTTTTTTATAGTATAGTTTTTAAACTCTATCTTGGATAATGATTTGATATAGAAAGCTAATGACCCTGACATGAACTAGGTTTAAAACCGAATTAGAAAAAAATACTCATATGATAAAATCTTCCCAACGTGGTTGAATTTTTAATGATTTACTTCACCCGATAAAATCTAATCCAAACTTGGTATAATCAACTTAATTTATTTTTCTATATAAAAACAGGTTATTTAATAAAATGATCCATCGGTGACTTGCTGATTAATTAAATGACTGAAGAACCCAATTTCTTGCTCAATGGTCTGATTTCAAAGAATGATAAGAGTTCTGCACAAAATTACCGATACTGAATCCGGCAATTTAACAAAGCACTTGCACCCATCCAAATATATTAAGGAACCATTGAGGTTAACTTGGAATATTCTGGCAACCGATTTTACTCGGTTTGAATTTTATTTATTTATTTGCCAAGAAATTCCATCTTTAAAAAAGCGGGTTTGATAGCAAAAACTTCATTAAATGTCATTTTTTTTTAAAAAAAGATATGTTTGAGAATAAAATAAAATAATTATTAAATTCCATCTAATAATTTAAATTTAACTGGGATGATAATTTGACAGCAAACTCGTGTTTCGTTTCTATCGTGTCCAAAGTTGTGGGTGTCAAAGAGAGAACAAGCGAAAGAAAGAGGCTACCTTCTTCACGCACTGATAAAGTAAAGAAGATTAATTTGAGTAGTCAACGAAAATTGAAGGCCTGAGAGCACAGCACAGAAATTTCTCAGCCGGTCCCCTAATTTTCTTTATTCTCTTGAGCCAACATTCTTCACGCACTGATAAAATATTGTGGATATATTGCATATTTCTTAATATTTTTTTAATAAAATAAAATAATTAATCCAATAAAAAATGAGTTAACTTAATAACCTAATAACTATGATTTGAAAGATACCAGTTCTACACAAAATTATAAATACTGAATCAGGCGATTTTACAAGGCACTTGCACAGTTGCACCCACCCAAAGACATTATAGAACCAGCGAGGAAAACGGTAGGCAAGGAACCTAAAGTTTTTACCACGTGGCACTTGCAAATGGCCCCTTTGTCTATATATATAGTTATATATGTGTGTGTATTCTATAAATTTGGGGTATACATATGTTACATTGGATTAAAAAAATATAAATATTTTGCATCAAATGTAGTATATTTGTATGAGATTATAATAATCTTATTAAAATAAACTGAAATAAAATAAAATTGAGAAAAAAATAAAAAAAAATAAAAAATGAAAAGTAAGGAGAAATGAAAAGAAAAGAAAAGGTAGGGAAAAAAACATGCTTCTAAAGCAAAGAGCTTTCTCTACTTTAGCTTTCTCTGGTTAGCACCACCTCCAGAAGAAAACACATAAACAAATAAAAACATTAACTTATTTCCTAAAAAACTACATGAAGAGGTCGTTCGTTTTCTTACATGGGTTGTTACCGGTAGCCGCACTAAAATTAAGGTTGTTAAAAAAATATTTTTAATTGGGTATAGAAAATATAAAATAAACTCAGATTGTAAAAACGAATCGTGAAATCATAAAATTATAAAAAGTTATTTTTGTATTTAAAAATGTTTTTAAAAAACTATAGATTATTTTATTTTTTTTCTTCAAATTTTTTTTTATAATTTTAAATCATTTTAATATGTTGATATCAAAAATAAATTTTAAAAAATAAAAAAAATTTATTTATATATACAATTGAGCACGTAAACATCATTTAAATTAATTAATGAAAGAACTTGATTAATTAATTGTTATAGTATAAGAATAATACGAATCATTCTATATAAAATTATAATGAATGATTTTTTAAAAATATTTTTTATTTAAAAGTATATTAAAATATGTTTTTATATTAATATATTAAAATTATATAAAAATATTCTTTGATGTTAAAAATATTTTTTAAAAACTCTAGAAACACAGACAAAAACTATGTCAATTGCCAAACACCCATTAATATGAGTGATTCTGAAACCTTTACTCCGCCACTTTATGCTATAAATATAGTCTTTACAACTTTACTTGAGCACATTATGCTATAAGTATAGTCTTTAGACTCTTTACAACTTTAAATATAGTCTCTATATACTTGGTCATGTCATGCCATAAGTATAGTCTTTAAGGTATAGCCAAGATCATGCTGATGTGAGCTGGAGGACGGTAACCTGAAGCATATAATTCTTGATGAAATTATAAAATTTTTAATTTGATTTCAATTATTTTTAAGTTTTTAAAATAATTTTACATGTTAAGTATTTACTGGCTTATAAAATCATATGATTTTACAAGTAAATTCATAATTAAAATGATTATCATCTTCATCAGCATTTTGTCAAACAGCTAGGGTATGTTCTTTAACTGCACTACTCATTGCTTGAAAAAGTTAATGGCCCAATAATTTTCCCCGAACATAACACAAGCCATGTACATTTAAATGATGTTGTGCAACGAAACAAGGGAGAGTTGCTGAGAGTTGAAGCAAAACTGGAATCAAACGAACTAGTATAAGATATGGAAAGCCAAAGCTTTTATTTAAATTCCCCTCTTCGGCCATCCACTTCTTCTTTTAAATTCCCCGGTCTGAGAACAAGCCCTTCTAGCAAAGATTGGACAAGGCAAGGAAAACTTTCAAGCTAATAAGCGACTTAACAAATAAACTAATGAAAAAAAAAAAAAAAGAATTGAAAAGACAGAAAGGAAAGATTTGTTTTTTAGCGCTCTCTGTAAGGCTTACATTTTTTGCAAGATAAAACTAGGTTGCTCCATACTAAATGAAAATATTCTTTTCATGAAATTTTTTTATGAATCATAAATTTTATATTTTTTTTCTTTCTTTTTTATTTTTATCAAAATAAGCTTCAAAAATAACTAATAAAATATCACTTACCTCCAAAATCATTTTTAAATAAAAACAATTTAATCAACGTTAAATAATAAAAAAAAGATTAATCATAAGTTTTTGGATTTTGAATTTTTGGAGAAGGGGAATAGACTGGAGAAATAGATGGAGAATAAAAAAAAGAATTTTTGAAGGTGCGGAAAAAGAGAAAAGGAGAGAATGGAGATTTTATATAATTAAGGGTTTAATTTATTTTTGGAATCCGTTGCAGATTTGATTTTGCCGCGTCAACAATGAAAAATCCGTTGCAAATTACTTAAATAATTTAATATTTTTTAAATCCTTTTTAGCAATGGATTTTCTATTACTAAATTCATTGTTGGTATTAAAAAAATCATTCATACACATTCTGTTGTCAAATTAGCAAATGAAATATTTCGATGCTAATAGCCCCTTGTCCGAAACGACAATTGTTTATTAAGGGTGGTGCTGGTAGTTCAAAACCTGAAGCATGTGATGATCCTCCAGCTCGAGCTCCAGTTCAAGAAAGTATACAAAATCATCTGTGAAAATTACTTTGCTCTAACCACAAACGTTAGAATGAGAAAAGCACAATACTAATCCAATCAACTTTAAAAAAAAATTATAGCAAAAAAAGATACTGAAATAGAATGATGATTATTTATGAAGATGAATGAGAGACAATAGGAAGAAAATTTGTATTTCAACATACAACAAATAAAAACATACAACAGAGACAATATCTGTATTTCATTCATCCAAATTTTAACTGAAATTGCCTCTGATTACTGAAAAGAAAATAAACTATTTAGTACCAATACCTCAATATGATAGATGATTGCAAGAAAAGCTGGAAGTTTTTTGCTCCGCTGATGTTGGGAAAATATACATGTCAGGAATGTGAGAAATCTTGGGCCAGTCTTTACCTTTCTCCCTTTCACATCTTTCACCCAGCATAGGACAATATTTAATTTCAAGAGAAGAAAGCGAGGAGGGCAACCCTTCTTCTGGTATTGACTCAATCAGAGGGCAGCTACTTATACACAACTGGACAAGGGATGGGAGGAGGGAATGCATACTCTCAGGCAACTGCTTCAAGTGGCAGCAATCTGCTAACTCAAGTCGTGTCAAGACTGGAGCAGGTAATCCTCCTTTGGGAAATGAAACTAATTTAGGGCACTGCTCGATTTCCAAATATTGGAGAGATTTGAGCTCGTTGAGAGGTCTTTCATGCGCACAAAGTGATCTGAGATCTGGACAGTAAAAGATTGAAAGAGTATTTAACTTGGGGAACAAGTCCAGTGCGACGCATTTGAGAGAAGCCCAGCCCTTGATTTCAATTTGCCCTAAATCAGAGGGTGACCAATCCATTTGCTCAATTTCCTCGGGTAGGGACTCTAGGGAGTGGAATCCAGAAACATCGAGAGAGAGCAGCCTAGGAATCCTAGGAAGTGGAGTCGCGAGCTGCTCACATTCTTCAATTCCAAGTCTTGTTACACGTGGAAGGTAGTGACTAGGTAGGGCCTTTGTAAGGTTGGGGCATTTTTTCATTAAAAGAACCTGAAGAAGAGGGAAGGCTTCCCGGCTGCCTTCGTCTGAAATCCATTCACGCAACTCTGGCATCCTTCTAAAAGATAAAGTTTTGAGGGATTCAAATGGCTTCTTCATAGCAGTACAACTCCCATAGAACTCAAAGTCCACAGTCTCAACTTTATCGAATGCTTCAATTGAGAGATCCTCTAAAGAAGCTAATTGCCCGAGCGGTGGTAAGGAGGTGCAGTTTTTACAACTAACGAGCCTCAAAGACACTATATTTGAGAAAGAGGACTCTCCTACCCACTCCGGAAACCTTACACCTCCATAACCATCAATCTGAAGATCCTTCACCTTTCTATTTGGCTCTAATTTCTCAAGTGTGCTTGTTACGTGCTGCGGGTCATGAGTGTCACCATCCCATGTAAACCTCAGCTTATCAAGGTGCTTTTTACCTTTCAAATTTGCCTCACCAGCATCCCGAGCATCCACCACATTTTGAAGGTTCCTAATATGAAGTTCTCCCCGTAGATGTCGTAGCTTTCCCAATTCTTTAATGCTAGTCTCACTCTGTCTTCCCACCATAAAGTCAGTCAACGTTTGGAGCTTTGTCAGTTGACCTATATGTGGTGGCATCTCTTTCAAAGGTGTGAGTGAGATGTTAAGATACCGCAAGTTGATTAACCTTTCCAGAGATGCAGGCAACCTTTCGATTCTTGTTCCTTCAAGATTCAGATGTCGTAAATGCTTCAAATTTCCAAGATCAGGTAGACTAGCAAGTTGTTTGCAATTTTTCAAGATCAACGTTTGCAAATTGAGAAGAGCACTCACTTCTTCAGGCAACGTTACTAAATCTGACCGAGAGATATCCAAATACCGCAAATGCTTCAACTTGCTAGTTGAACAAAACTTCAAAGTTGCATCTTCACAACCAATCAAGAATAGCACGCGTAGGCAACAATGTGCTGACTGAAAGATCTCAGTATAAAATTCGGGACACCACAAATCGCGTGTAAAAGTTTTGAATGTGCGTAGAAGGTGGGCTTCACGGATGTTTTCTGATTTTATGCTTGACAAAACACCTACAGTATCTCCAACGAGTGATAAATGTCGAGTCCTTCTAGCGGCCTTGGAAGAATTATTTTCCCCCAACCTGAAGCAAAATTGACCGGACACATGGGTAGCCAAGTCATGCATGAGATCGTGCATCACAAATGATGAGGGAGAGGCACTTGATTGCTGGAAAAACGACCTTGACAAGAGATCATCAAAGCACTCAGCACCTGCTCTTTCGATCTCATCATCTAAGGGGCGGACTAAGAAGCCCTCTGCCATCCACAGGAGCACTAATTCATCCTTTTGAAATGAATAGTCTTTTGGAAACATGGCACAATAAGCAAAACATTGCTTCAGATGTGATGGGAGATAAAGATAACTTAATCTTAAGGCTGGGAGGATATTATCTTTGGTTAAATCCCATAGATTGCTTTCCAATATCTTCTCCCACTCCTCGACATCTCTTTTGGTGCGTAGCAGACCTCCGAGTGTTTTTGCAGCTAGAGGAAGGCCTTTACACTTGCTCACTATTGCTCTTCCAATTTTTAGCAACTCTTCATAACCATTGGGATTTTTACCACGAAACGCATGTTTGGCAAACACGGACAAGCAGCTGTCTTCCGTCAATTCTTTTAGACGATGAGTTGGAACAGTTCTCATGACTGATGCTACACTTTCATTGCGTGTTGTGACAAGAATCTTACTCCCTTGTGCTCCGTTCTTCAGGGGGGTAAGAAACCTATCCCATTCATCATAATCTTCATTCCAAAGGTCATCTAAAACAAGCAAGAATTTCTTTCCCTGTAATCTCTCCTTCAACTGAAGCTGGAGCTGATCCAGATTATCGAAAGCAGGCTTTGAACCGAACCCCTCAAGGATAACCTTGGTTAACTTCAGAACACTGAAATCTTCTGAAACACAAACCCAAGCCGTGAGACCGAACCACTCTTGTACTCCGCTGTGATTGTATACATACTGAGCAAGCGTGGTTTTACCAACCCCGCCCATTCCCGCTATGGGAACCACACCTGGGTTTTCTCCTTTAGGCGATAGAAGCAACTCCCGTATTGCTTCCCTGTCAACATCTCTACCATAAACACCATATTCATCCACCAGAGAAGTTGTTGGTCTTTTAGGCGATGATGGTCTTTCTACATTGCGGTTGATCAAACCAAGGGCAGGCATTCGGTCAACTAAGGGATCTAGATCCTGCAAGAGGACTTCTATTTTTCCTTCGAAATCTTCCGACCCCGATATTTCAAGTGGGTTAATGGAAGAAAGAAGCTTCTGCGTCCGACCTGTGAAGGTTTGATCTTCAGCTTCCAACTCCTGCCGTAGAGCTTCATAAGCAATCTCATCCAAGAAGTCGTCGGCTTTATAGACAGCGTCTTTAAGCAGGTCCAGCCAATCCCGCACAGCTGTATTTGTTATCTGCTTCTCCTCAGCATCGTCAAGCACCACCCGGAGAGATGTCATTGCTGTCTCCATCTTCGTTAGCAGCCTATCGTTGACCTTGTGGCCTCTGAAGAAGGCAACCACCTGGGGAGAGGCCATCCTGTCGAACAAAACATTAAGGAAAGAAGAAAGAAAAGCTCCTCCTACTAAAGCCCCGGCCATAGTTTTTCCTCTTAGCAAAGTAACGAAGGAAGAGTAAACAAACAAGAACAAGAAGAGGAGGAGGAGGAGAAGGGGTTTTGTTCAGGCTACAGAAGGGGAGATAATTTGTGAGGAACTCGGAAAAGCTTTTTCTCTCTCGGCTATTTAAGTATGCTATTTTGATTCATAGTTATCAAATCGGTCGGTTTGGGAGTTGATGCAATTAAAAAATCAGGTTTGAAATTTTATACATCAACCTAGAAAAATTAAAAAAAATTTAATATTTTAATATTTTATATAAAAAAATTAAAAAAAACAATACGAATATAAGTTATATATGTTGTAAATAATAAAATTTAAAAGAATATTTTTTAAAGAAATTTATCCCTCGTTAAAAAGATATTATATTATCCTTTTTAAATTAAAGTATTTAAACAAAAAAATTTTTTATCCCATATTAAAAAAACAATATTTTTCTTGGAATCATATAATATATATACGAAAGAGTTTCAAATCTCACATTAAAAAATTAATTTTTTTTCTTTAGAACATAAAGTATATATACTAAAGCGTTTCAAATCACACGTTGAAAAAATATAACTTTATATATATATATATATATATATATATATATATATATATATATGTGAAAGGGCTTCAAATTTTATTTTGAAAATATAACTTTTTTATTAGGAACATAGATTATATATATTAAAGGGTTTCAAATCCCCCTTTAAAAAAATAATTTTTTTTTCTAATATTTATATAGTAAACTTTAAAAAGTGTTAATAATCAACTAAAAACATATAAGAAAAAGGGATATATGAGAAAAATCACATTTGAAAAAAAATCTGGGTCTCGTTCGGGTTCGCCCAGGTCATAGGTCGCCTCGCTGGGTCAACCGAGTTTTGCCGAGTTGTTGCACTGGTCAATCTTTTGACAAACCTGGACCAGTCTAGCCACTGGGTCTACCTGCCGAGCCGGTCCGGGTTTAATAACAATGTTTTGAATAGCTAAAATTATAAAATTATTTTTTAAAAAAATATCTGAGTTAACATGGGTTAACTCGTTGACCTCAATGATCATGAACATAAGATTGAGATAGCCCCATAAAAAGAAAAGTAAAAAAAAAATGGAGATCAATTTTCTATAAATTAAACATTGAAGGATAAAATTTTAAAAAATCAAATTTAATTAAAAAAACTAAAAAAAACTGAAGTCAATCTGTGTTAATATTTAAAACTTGTGACTTTGGTTATAAGCTCAGTACTAACTTTACAAAAGATAAACCCTAAAAAATAACGAAGTTAAATTCTCCATCACAAGATAATGAGAAATAAAACTGGGGGAAAAATGCAACTTAAAAAGGATTTAAAACAAAACAAATAGTAATAAAAAGAAAATTAATCAAATTTGACATTAAAATAAATTTAAATAAAATATTGAGAGATGAAATTGAAAAGAAAATTCAATTAGAAAAAAGATAATAAATAAATAAATAGAAATTAAAAGAATAAGGACCAAGTTTGGTATAACAATTAAATAAAATCAAACAATAAAGACCAAAATTAAAGAAAAACAAATCTATAAAAAATAAAAATAAAATAAATAATAAAAAATAATAAGAATTAAATCATTTATAAAAAAAATAAAAGAAATTTTTTGTATTTTACAAAAGGAGAGAGAAAAAGAGAAAGAGAGAAACAAATCTATTTCCAGAATATTTGAGAGAGTGGTAACAGTTGTTTTTTAAATTGTTTTTCATTTTAAAATACATTAAAACAATGTTTTTTAAATTATTTTTGAAGCTGAAAATATAAAAAATATATTAATTTTTTTAAAAAAATTCCAACGCCAGTGACAAACAATTACTAGTGCCCACCACCACGCAGCCCTTGATGCTCTTCTCCAAACAACAAAGTAGAAGGCGGTTTTTGGCAATCAAAGGAGTCGCACCCGCATCTCGAAAGCATTTCAGCAATAAAAACATTCAAAACTATTAATTTTTCCCCAAATGCAACATATTATACACTTAAAAAGATTTGCAAAATATGTCTTGTGGATTTGCAAGGAATTGGTGAGCGTGTTCAATCGTGGAAGGGCTTTCCTGCATTTCTGTTCTTCACTGATGTTTTTATATTTTATCTTGATTTTGTTGGAGAACAGTGATAACCATCTGATTCAATATCCTCACAAGTGGTGATTTTGCATCAATGATGACCCAATATTTGGCAATGTAAATCTTGGTAATGCTGATGAGCTATGGTCGTCTTCTAAAGATATAACTAACAGCCCCGTAAAGCCCTTTCCAATATCTGTGGCTTCGAGAGAAGAGGACCAGCTGTTTGCCCTTGGCTATGGAAAAATGAACGACCCTGCATCTCATGGTCTGCAGAATACTCAGGCAAGCCTTGATCATGTAGAATATGATGGAGGTAAAAACAATCCTATACTGAAGGAGCAGGTATAGGGACTCAATTTTCAGTAATGAGTTCACTTATTAATGCCCCATGCTCAAGTGCAGGAGCTGAGAGAAACTTAGCATTTTAATTTTATTTTTTGTGCTTTTGCAGACAGATTTGGCTGTTGTGGGAAAGAATATGTTGCTTTATTTGCCGGGTTTGATCGGAAGAATTTTTATTAAATGCCAATCTTTCTTTTCACGTGATGTGCTAATAAAGCAGAAGAACACTTCACTTTATTTCCTCTCTCCTTTTCTTTTATCATTTTTCATTGATAAGTATTGATATTGTAAAAACTTGTTGAACTGATTAAATTTTTAATAAATCTATTGAGCTGACAAAATTTAATTCAAACTTGATTAGATAAATATCAAGAAAATTATTTTCACAAGAAAAAAATAAAAGAAACAATATTATTTTAATATTAAATTCTTGAATCGGGTCTAATTTCAAAGAATAACCCAGTTGAATTAATTCAATGACCCAATAACCCAGTTTTTTTTATTTGATCCTTGAACCTAATTCATTTCCAACTGTCTAGTCAACTCTGTCTTCAAAACTAAGATATCATCAATGTTATCACCAGTAATAATCATGTCATCAACATATAAAGATAAAATGATACGACCTGTATCAATGCACTTAATAAAAAAAAGCAGAATCATGATTACTAGAAACAAATCCATGAGATGAGATTACAACAGAAAATTTATCAAACCAAGCATGAGGTGCTTGTTTTAGATCATATAATGTTTTTTTAAGCTTACAAACATACCCAGAATCATGTGAAACACTAGGAGGAGGTGTCATATAAGCTTCTTCTTAAAGATCTTTATTTAATAAGGTGTTTTTAACATCAAGTTGTGAGATACGCTATTGACAAACCGAAGCTACGACAATAAAAGTATAAATGGTAGTAATTGTTTTAGCAGGAGCAAAGATCTTCTCATAATCCATACCATACTTTTGAGAATATATTTTACAACCAACCTATTTTTGTATCACTCAATAGATCCATTATCCAAAATCACGCTACTTATGTGGCTTGTGATATTGATAGAACAGCGTAACCACTTGTGGTGGCACAATCATTATTTTTTTAAGAGTTTTCTCTCGCGGAGATGATATCTTTCTATTACATAATAAATTAAAAAAATAAATTTAAAATAAATAAATTAAAATTCTTAAAAGCTATATTGTTGAGAATATTTTTTTTTACAACCAACTTAGTTTTGTGTTGCTTAATAGATGCATTATATGAAATCACGCTACTCATGTGGCTTGTGATATTGATAGAACAGCACAATCACCGGTGTGGTGGCACGATCATTAATTTTTTAAGAGTTTTGTATCGCGGGGATGGCATCTTTCTATTACGGAGTCAATTAAAAAAATTGATTTAAAATAAAAAAAATTAAAATTTTTAAAAACTCTTTTAAACATTTAAATATTCTAATAGATAAGGTTTCTGGACTTTGAGAGCAAAACCGTGTTTGGTTTCTACCGTGTCGAAAAAGGGGGTTTGATTGGTATAACTTTTATTATATGCACAATATAATCTTTCTTTTCACGTGATGTGCTAACAATGCGGAAGAAGACTTCACTTTATTTCTTCTCTCCTTTTTCTTTTATCACTTTTCATTGATAAAGTAAATAAATAAATTATAAATTAGCTGGTGACCATTACTATGAATATTATAAAAACTTCATTACACATTCTAGAATGTTGCATAGTATTTGTTTAACTCTAAAATAATTGTGGAGCAAATTATAATAGAAAAAATCATTATAATATTTAAAGACCAATAATTTTAGGTAAATGCATGTGATTTTTTCAAAAAAAAAAAATACAAAAACAGTCAATATAGTAACTCTTCACAATAAATGAAATTGTTATTAGATCTAATTGGTTTTATCTTCCACCGGTGGTCCCTAGACCTTGGGGTTTATTTTATTCTTATATAAATGGATCCTTTTATTCAAAAATCTTTTTTTATTTATAGTATAGTTTTTATTCTTTATCTCACCCACGATTTGATATAAAAAACTCACACTTCAGTTCTTGACATGAATTCAGTTTAAAATTAAATTTCAAAAAATATTGATATTGTAAAACTTTGTTGACCTGATTAGATTTTTAATAAATCCATTGACCTGATAAAACTTAATTCAAATCTCGTTAGATAAATATCAAGGGAAATTTATTTTAATAAAAAAATAATATTATTATTTTAATATTTAATCCTTGAACTAGGTTTGATTTTAAAGAATAACCCAGTTGGATTAATTTAATGACCCAATAACCTAGTTTCTTTTTAATATTCAATCCTTGAACCAGGTCTGTTTTTAAAGAATAATAACAGTTCTGCACAAAATTACCGATACCGAATCAGGCAATTTTTTTTACATAAAAAATAT
>Ga0325414_1002440_pt1 | contig 18839 bp, 15 predicted proteins | sample PopdelMetagenome_8_FD_206183 | JGI IMG/M metagenome (GOLD analysis project Ga0325414, IMG submission 206183) | Populus deltoides microbial communities from Bellville, Georgia, United States - Leaf-PdKOR-R3 | ecosystem: Host-associated > Plants > Phyllosphere > Phylloplane/Leaf | place: USA... | reverse complement strand
TAGCATGTTTTTGAACACCAAAGTGAAAATTAAAGTCATGTAAAATTGAGCGTTTTGCTGATTTATGCATTAAAAAGCCTATAAGAAAGCCTATAAGCAAACTTTAGGCATTTTTTAAGACCTTTAATTTTTTTCACACTTTTATACTTTAAATAATATATGAGCCAACTTTAGGCACTTAGTTGGATCTTATGGTATGCTCTTACATGCCCATGTAAAATCTACAATATAAGTTCTGTGGTATTGATTTTTTGTATTTATATACTTTAAAAAGCCTACTAACAATTTTAGGCATCTTTTAGGGTCTTAAAGTACGTTTTTGCATGAAGAGACAAATAACAAAGGTTTTGTCCAATTGGATTTTTTCGCATTTTTGTGCTTAAAATGAAATCATTAAATTAAATTTAACAATAATAACAATTAAATTTAATAAATAATGACCATAAAAAAAAAATTCGCGTACCTGGTCTGCCCATGGAATTTTGGAACTCTCAGATCCAGATGTTATTTATTAGGACCACAAGATTCAGAATCAACCGTCTACGGCAAGCACAAAACAAGAAACATCATGGCACCAAACTGGGACCATTCCAGAATGGTTTTTCTGTTCTGCAAATTACAACTGTTTATCTTCACTGCTTCGGTTTTATTCCTATAATAACAAGGTCTCAGTGGATAATTTCACATGCAATATTCATGCTGTCAACTCAGCTTCTGGGCTCAATGGTTTGAAGAGAGATTCTATTTCACTTTGATCTACTTCTTCCAAGCTTGACGGATTCCACTTTGGTTTCTGCCAAGGAGTAATCATGCAAAAACCACTAAGTAAACAATCCAAATATAAACAAAACTGAGGAAAATGAAAACACGCTTTAGGCGTCCCAATGATAAGAAAAAATCTTGAAGAGTTCCAATGAAATATTAAAGGTTTGAAACAGGAAAAGGAAAACAAAAAAGAGAGCATAACAAGCTAAACAATCCATAGAAATCTAAATATTTGCATTAACAAGCAATGAAAACCAATGTCAATATCTCTTCTAATAAAATCCAATAATATCAAACCACATGCGAAATAACTAGATATAATAATGATTGTTTTAATATACCAACGGACATTACATTTAGAAGAAGAAAGCTACAAACCTATAGTGGTAAGACTAAAAATTGTCTGAAAAGTTAATGAAAAATCATTAAGACAGAGGTCGCAGACTCAAGTTTTGGATACATTAATACCAGTTTGGACATATAAAAGAAAGGGGCAAAGAAGAATAGAACCTGATCCTTGTCAACCAAGACTGCCCTGACACCTTCAGCAAAATCATTGCGCAGAGAAGACCTAAGGGCAATGCGATATTCTGTTTTCATCACACCACTTAGCTGGGTGCAAGAGGAACACAAATGTTAATAAACTACAATCCATTAGATAGGGAAATTATCTAACAATTAAAGATGATGAAAACCACAATTGCAAACTCACCGTAGATAATTCATTGCTGATTTTACCAAAGGCAAATGCAACTCTAGAGAAGTATTTCTGTGTCAAGCATAGAGAAAAGGGAGCACCTTTTCCAATACCTTGAAGAGCATCATTTGCCCACTCCACCACTGTGAAAAGAAATCAAGGAAATCAGATGCAGATAGAGGATAACAAAAAACAAATCCATGAAAACTACAGTGTACAATGCCAGAGTCCTATGATCGATCAGACGTAAATACTAGAGTAATAAAGAAAGAAACAGAGATGCAAGGACTATAGAGTACCAAATAAGCAAGTACACATGCCAATCAACCTGTATTAATTAAGCTCACCTTTAGGATCAGCACTCATCTGATGACTTTTCAACATTTCAATTATCTCCTCCACTGACTTATTTGGACCAAAGGTTGAGATTATTCGAGGTAAAAGTGACTTCAACTGGGACTCAGACTCAGGATCATGACCATACTCTGCTAAAAGTGAGTTGATGTCCTGATGTGGGTCATTGGAACTGGAATACATAATTTTTATATTAAGAAATTTAGAGTTCAAATAAACAATTTCCTAACGATAATACATTGCTTAAATTAGCTATAAACAGCATAGCCCTCCTTGAAATGTAAATGCTATGAGCTGCAAATCTAAAGTAAAAGAAAGAAGAAACAAATGGGATCTTCATTATTTTACGACCTAAATTGATATAGTAAAATCAACCATGGGGAATGATTTTTTGCCCAATTATTTTTGTGAGTTGCAAATATTTGTTATAAATAGAAAATTAAAAAAAAAAGACATAACTAATTAGGTTGCAAGAGATCCTCAATGAATTATTTTGTCACCAAAACTAAGATGCTCAAAATAATGAGATTTTCAGGGATGTACAAGGTAATTTGCAAAAGCGCCTCCTTCAGCTGGACTAAATTCCCAGATGGAACATAGTGTGATCCAAGACCTACAAATAGTGCATCAGAGGGTGTAGAAATCCTCTTTCCAGTCAATGCAAGATAATTGCCTGCAAAATGTAAGATTAGTCATCACACTGAAAAACATAAAAGAAACAGCAGATGAGGTAATGACAAACATGACTAACTAGATCTCAAAAAAGCAGTTATTAATTTAAGAGAATAAACCTACTTTGTTAACCGTTTAAAAACTGTGAGGAGCCAACATTATAAACGGTTGGCATCAAGATTTAAGCTCAGGATCATCTTACTAACCATATCTTAACTCTTAATATCAGAAATCACCAGAAGCTAAATTCAAATCTCCATGTGAACAATATGAGTTACAGAGAAGAGAACATTTTTCTCTTCATGAATAATTTAAGCCCTGTTTGTTTCATGGAAAGTGCTTTTCAAGAAACCATTTTCTAAACTTCCTTGTGTTTGTTTACCATTTGAAAATTTGGCCAACAAAAAACACTTTCCAATCAAAGAAAAATTTGGCTTAGTTTTCAAAAAAGTGTTTTCCTTTTATTTTGGACGGAAAATACTTTATAGAAGCTGTGAAAAATTCAGAAATATCTTGTTATTTGTTTATTATATCAAATTTGATCCTCAATCTTTTGATTGCTATATTATTTGTTTTGAATCCTTTTTTTTTCTTCAATATCATCCTTTAGAATTTCATTTAATTTGACTTTTATATCAACTTTGATTCTCATTCTTTTGATTGTTATTTGCTTTTCTCTTATCCTTTTCTTAATTGAAATCTTTTATTTATCAAATTTGGTCTCTATTTTTTTTATTGCTATTTATTTATTTTTTTGAAATAATTTATGAAATTAAAATTTTTATTTTTATTTCATTATCTTTCAACTTTTTTATTTTTCAGATTTGGCTTGTAATATTTTGATTATTATTTATTTTATTTAAAATAATTTATGATTTTTTTTTTCAAATTCATCCTCCATCTTTTTTATTTGTAAGAACTAATCCTCATTCTTTTAATAAACATGAAAAAAAATTAAAACATTAATAAGTCATTTTCCAACTTATTTTCCATGACAAGCAAATACTGAAAAGTGTTTTCCAACTCATTTTTCATGACACTACCAAACATCGGAAAATAATTCACTTTTCAAGAATCCACTTTTAATGAAAACCACTTTCCAAAAGAAAACTACTTTTTAGCAAACAAACAGGGCCTTAATCCATTTACAAAATCCTATTTTGATAAACTATTTTATGAACTGTGATCCTAGGTGATGCAGGTTTGCTACCAAGATTTTTGAATGTTAAAGCAATATCCTAGCTTTTGATCTCTGAAATCAAAAGAGTCAGGCACCCAAATGATCTAACTAACACATTATGCTCTAACTAACACATTATGCTGTGTAATGTGCAATCCTAGTATAATAGATTTGTAATAAACATCCAATGTATGAAATGTTCGTACCCTGTAAAAGTTTTCAGAAAATATATCACTATCTTACCCCAAAAGAGCACTGACTGAATCTTCAATCATAAGGAGAGATTCTTTTAACAAGATTCTTTTTTGAGTTTTCTACTCATGGAAGAAAAAAACTGACTTGGAGAGATTATAAACGTATCTTGGAGGAATAAGTTATTTCCAAAGATGCATGATAGATAAACATGTCTTTCATTCCCTAGTTGTTGTCATCTCATCATGGGATCATGGAGTCAAAAAAAGATTCTAAATGCCAGTTCAAGAAACAGATAATAGTTTGATAATTAAAAAAAAAACACATACCAACTGATCCTTCTCCTGGACTTTTTGCTGCTATATAGGAAAAGCCAACATCTGGGAACAAGCCAATACCATTTTCTGGCATAGCAAGAACTGTCCTCTGAACATGAGTTCATGAAAAGCTAGAAGTCAGGAAAAAAATGTATAACATCATTGTTATATATATATATATATATAAAAGATCAAAAGACCTTAATTTCATAGGAATCTATACCTCTGTTACAATCCGGTACCGACCATGACCAGATAGCCCAATTCCAAAGCCCATTGTTACGCCATCCATCAAGGACACATATGGTTTTTTGTACTCAGAAATTTTGCATATTAAAGAATATTCTGCAGTGAACACCTGGAAAAAAAAGCATTGAATTCTGGTAACAACATAAGATTGAATGCATTAAGTGCCGACTAATATTAAACATTTATAAACATATATTCTTTGAATCAATACAAATAAAAATAAAATAATGCAAGATAGAGCCAGAGATTTAATTTAGGAGTAAAAAGGCAATTGTGTTAAGTAAACTTCTCTTTAAAAAACTGTTATCTAGATTGTTTAGTTATGTATAATACAATAGGGCTATTTAATTTTACTATTATGGACTGGTTTTCATTTCATTCTAGACAACAATTATGTCATATTCAAATTGCAAATTAAGAAAAAAAATCTTAGGAGAATCCTATTTCAATTGATAAATGACCAACCTGGCACTATTCAGAGAAACATACATAACTTTATTGATTTTTTTTTTCAATCAAGTGATTCTACTTACTTTTTTCAATAAAATATAAGGATGAGCAGGGAGTTCTTGTAAGGAACTTGGTAATAAATTTGATCAAATTCAAAGAACACATACAATGTCTAACTCATGCCACAAAGAGTTGACATAAGGATTGTGAGAAAATAATATGTGAATGCACAATATAACAAGAAGAGTATGAGAGTTTGATCAGGTAGCACAACTTAAACATGCTTGAATTCATTAAAGCTGCTCAAATTGCAGGCACAGAACAACATCCATGTGCACATGTGTGGATGCAAGTATAGCAATATAGCAATGCAGCAAGCAGAATCCATATGGATACAGTATATTGGAGAAGAATAATTATGCTATGTTTGGGATAATACAGTAGAATGAATTTGATTTATCAATATCTCCTCAGTCATCACACATATCATCACATTATATCACATACCGCCGAACATTATCTTATGAATCTTAAGACATGAACTCTTAAAGAAAGGTGGGGGGGTCGGGACATTGTAGGAACAGACTGGTTCTGAGCATGGTCACAAGTGTTTTTCCGTGAAAATTGACCATAGGACCAACCGTGGTCTAATTGCAATAAAGAAACAAGGAATGGGAATTATGGGTAACATAGAAGTGTGAACTTGGTCCAACAACATGCAAGGTGATGGTCAAGGGTTCATGTAACTAGAAGGACACGACAAGACCTTAATCATATCCGACAGTTGGCGTTTGCTTGTAATAGCCTTGATATCACCACCTGCAGATAAACTTTGATATCGGTAATCATTCAGACAAGCATTCAAAGAATCAGGCACAAAAATGCCAAACATATATAAATAGCGACAACAGAAAGGAACCATTAAAAAAAAGAAGGAAAGAAAGAACCCATAATTTGCAAAAATGCAGAGCACATATCAAGAAGCACAATTATGCAATAATGTGTGCAAAAAACGAAGTGGAATGAGAAAAGTGCATAAGCACCTTCTGCACAACAGGAGTGTTTTTGTCCTTTTGAATCTCGGCAACAACCCCTTTAATATCCATTCCTGCATATTTTTATATTCCATGGATGGTCACCCTCCAAAATCACTTGTAACTAAAAGCAGCCATATTTTAGACCTCTTTACCTGCACAAAATGCACGAGGCGAGCTTCCCTCAACCAGAACGCATTTGACCCTTGGATCCGATTCCCATTCATCCATAAATGTTTTGTACTTTATATCCATATCTGCATCATCCAAAATAATCATAGCATAAATAAATACCAAACCAAAAAATAAAATAAAAAACTAGACGTTCTCTACTACTACTAATACTACTACTACTCCTACTACTACTAATAATAATAATAAATCCAATCAGCGCAGTATTAAATTTTTTAAACCGACGAAAAGGCATCTATTTATAACTTGATTAATAATGTGTTTCCTTTACTGAAGGAGAAAAAAAATTCATCTATAATTTAAAGAAAGATAGGGCCAAAAAGCAGCACCTAAGTTCATGGCGTTGAGGGCTTTGGGGCGATCGAGAGTGAGAACAGCGACCCCGTTTGGATGAATATTACCCTTAACGAATTCATCGACGGCAGCGGCAGCGGTAGCCATGATCGAGAAGCTTCGAGGAGGAGGAGAGAAACAGAAATCGAGGGAAATGGAATTTGGAGTAGGAGAGTGATGATGATAAAGGATACGTGGTGATTTTGATTTTGAGAGGAGCTGTGATGCTGACGACACTCGTAGTAGGTGTATGCTCTTCATTTTTATTTTTTGTTTTGCTTTTTTACGATACGAGACCATCATTTCTGCTACTTATATATATATATATTCTACTACTAGGAACTACCAACAACTAATTTGAAATCTATTACGATTTTTTTACACCCACCGAATTTCATTTAACACTTCACCAATCAAACACTTCTCACCATTATTACTCTATCACTTCCAGGCTATTTACAACTCACTTAATTAAAACTATTTAGTGAAATCTTATATTTAAAACTATTTTAATTATCAAGAGTTGAATTTTAAATGAAATTCATAAAAGCAATTAAAATTATTTAAAACTATTCTAGGCTATTTATAAGATTAATATATAAAAGTAATAAAATAAATTAAATTTTATCTCTCATAAATATAATTCAATTTATTTATCAATTGAATTCAAATTAAATATTTTAATTGAATTTAATTATAGTAAAGAATTAGTTTCAAACAACTTGTTAACACTTAACCCTCCAATCTTTAACCCCACACCAAACACAACCTTAAATTACATAAGGTGTAAAAGATGCTTTCTTTTTGCATCATTTAGTGACTTTGTTATATATTTTTGTTTTTCTAGTTGCGATCAGACAAAATGCTTTGATAATGTTATTAAATTTGGTTCAGCGAATTAAACTTGCAGCCTCTCAACCTAATTTTTTTACTAGATTGGGTTTCAAATTAAACCATATGAAAGTTGTTTTGATGTGATACAGTCAATTTAGTAGGTCCAAAAGCAATCCAGATAACTATAAAATTTTTTTTTCTTTAAAATTAATTCAAGATGATATTTTTTAAAATATTAAGATGATAACATATTCAGTCAACCTAGTTTCATAGCTTAACTCGTTAAATTTACAATCTAGATCATAGACTCAACCAGGTTTAATGACTTTGTTTTCTAAAACTATTTTTTATTTAATTATACGATAAAAATAGATGTTTGTAAAATTAAGTATCAACCAAATATTGGGTTATTTGTTTGAAACCACAATAACCCCATATAAAAATAAATAAAACAAATTATGAAGACTAATTCAAAATCAATCAAATGATAAATGATAAAATTAAAAAAATCTCAATAAAAAAATCAATAAATGAAATTGGAAAAGGAATAATACAAAATAGTCTATGTGCACAAGCCTTTAAAATGAAAACCAAGCATACGAGCTTGCTAGCCCAAACCCGCAAATCTGGGCATTTCTTCTTCTTTATATATATATATATAATTGCACAAAAGATATCCATTTAAAAATTATAAACTATTGCAACATCATATAGCAAAGTATGAATTAAATGATAAATAATTACCACAATAAAATTTAATTAAATAGTTCACAACCTCTTTCTCCACTATCCATTATTGGATTCAACCGATTGCTTAGTATGTTGTGCACCTAGTGATACTCTACAAACTAACTAGTCGGATTTTGTTGATTTATTGTTGTTTGAGAGATATCATCACCACACTATTTCTAGAAAACTACCCTGAAACTTTGTGTTCCCCTTAAACCGTCTTCTATTAGTTTCAGACATGACCATCGGTTAACTAAGAACCAATCAATCGGTTCAACAAACTCAGACAATCGATCGATCAATGCAATAGAATACTCTCACCACTATAGCTACCAAAAAAACCTTCATCACCATTAACCCAAATAACACCAACACTTTAAACATCTCTTAACCTCCTCAAAACATCAAAACTACTTCTAAATAGAAACTACCTAAAAAAGACAAACCCTTCCGTCACCCACATTGCCACCATGGCACTAAAGAACACCAACACCCTAGCACCTCATGGGTTGATAAAGTGAAAGTTTCAAATTCAACAACCTGAGTTAAGATAGTCTTTTTTTCATGACAAGAGATTTGTACTATTTTGAAAATTTTAGATAATGTAATTAATAAGAGTATGTATGTAACCAATATTTGGTGGGATTCTTCCCTGGTTATAAGATGCCCTACCATGCGGCAAACTCTATTGCCTTCCGGGTATAGAAGAATTGTGGCATTGAGAGTGCCATGACAACACAATAAGATTTCTTGATTTTTCATTTTAAGAGACTGTGAATGTTTAGGGGAAAGATCATTATCCTTCAACCACGACACCTTTATTTTATTCTTGACAAGAATAAAATTTCAAAAATGGCTGCATGGATTCACTTTCAAGGGTTACCTTTTCCTTTGTTGAATGAAACGAGCCTAGGAATGGCCGCTAACATGGTTGGAACACCTTGGGCTTAAGATGAACAAACATTTAATGGCACCAAGCTTGATTACGCCCGAATTTCTATTAAACTGGATGCTTAGTTACCTATGGTTCGTAATTTTCAGCTGAAATGCAAGTTATTTTTAGATTATATCACAATTATGGTTGAGTATGAATGAAAGCCTTGAGCCTATGACACTTGCAAAGTATTTGGGAACTCTTGTAAGGCTTTGGTTCCAAATCTTTTAGTTGATGATATATTAAAGATCCAAAATGGGAGTGATGCTTTGTATGCATATAGCTCCCTAGTTGTAAAGTTCTGATAAATCATAAATAAGATAATTGAGAAACATGGAGAAAATTTGATAGAAAAGACTTGATAAGGAAAAATATTAGGATACCTTAAAAGTTAACTGATACGGTTCAACCTTGTGATATGACCCAAGTAAGGTCAGATTCGGATTTTGGCGTAAAAAGCGCAGCAATACTGGTCAATCGGAGTTCGAGAAGGCATCACAATACTGGTCAACAGAGGCTGTACGAATTTTGTTATTTATTTCCATTTGACTTGTGAACTTCCTATTTGGTTAGGATTCTTTTCCTACAAGGATGTGGTAGCTGGTTTTGGGAATTTCCTAGTTCCACAAGGATCTTTAATGCGCTGCAATATAATCTCCAAGTGTGGCAAGGATTCATTAATGTTGTTGCGGGGGGCGTGAGCCGGCGTGATGTCGTCTGGCGACGGTGGAGGCTCTCTGTCGTGCCCTGTTGTGAGGTGTGGTGTGTTTGGAAAGTTTTTTTGGATTTAATCATAAAATTATTATTAAGGTTCAGGAGTCGCTACCTAGTATTATGGTCACTAGGACCTATGGTCTGTGAGAGTCTGAGTAAGGGACTAGTTGTGCAAGGGGAAGATGCATCACCCCCAGTGCACCCTACCTAAGGTAAGTTGCATTGTTGTTTGATTGTTTTTTTTTTTTAAGTCGGGTTTTTATTCGTTGGTCTTTTATAAGGCTCAAGGTAAATTTCTCTTCATGAGAGAGTCTCTACCTTATCAGGTTAAAACCTAGCCGTTCTAAAGTCTGAATTTTAGCATCGCATTTCTACACCTTGTATCTTTAATACCTGAGGGTGTACTTTATCGTGTAATTTTACACCCCACAAATATTAAAGTCTACATCTGGATCCTAAAAAAAAGATTGGAAAAAGATTTTTGACATGTTGGCCAAATCCTAATGGATAATCATAAACTGATTCCGATATCCATTTTTGGATTTTTTTATTCATGAAAAAGATGCAATTTTTGTTTTTTTATGAAAAATATGCTTGAAAATTTTTTAGGATTTGGCCATATGCAACAAAAAATATTTTTTTTCTTTTTGAAAATGTTTTGAAAATTATTTATTTATTTTTTTGAAACATTTCAGAGAAAATCGGGTATTTTAATACTGGATTTGTATTTTACAGTGTAAATATACAACCCGATATTATGCAAAATTGGTAGAAAAATATGCTAGAAAAATCACAAATTTTTTCAAAGTATTTTTGATTTTTTTTTAAATATAATAATAACATATAATATGTTATTATATTAATACATTATAAAGAGTTATGTTGCAGAACGTGAACAATTATTGTTCACGTTCTGCATGCAACCAAATGGTTGCAGAAGTTGGAGATGGGCAGAAGATAAGGCTACCCGGCGCAGTGGTGGTCTGACCACGGAGGACGTCATGTGGTAGTGAGACCGGCGGTTGGAACTGGTTGTAGGTGGTAGAGTAGGAAGAAAGAAGGAGAAGAAAATCTGTAGGAGAGAGAGAGGGACCGACGGTGTATGCTTTGCTGCTGGTGAGGAGTTAAGGCGACCGCTGGTAGTGGATATGGTGAGGGGCTGAGTGAGGACAGTGGTAGAGATGGTGGTCGGTAGCAGAGGAAGCAAAAGAAGAAGAAGAATAAAACAGAAGGGGCTGCAGAAAGGAGAGAGAAACCGACGGTGGCTCTTGGTGGTCGGTTGGTGGTTATGTTGGCTTCCTGTGGTGGAGCTAATGGTGGGAAGATCGGTGATGAGGGTGGTGGTGCTGAAGGCCACGGTGGAGAGAGAAAGAAGAGAGAGGACTGTGCAGAAACTAAAAAAGCTGGTTTTTTGGCTGACTTTGGACCCGATTTTCTCCTCCCTCAGGCCATGAAATCCACCTCTATTTATAGGAGGTGGAAGAGGGTATTCTCTTCTATACCGGTGTAAAATTTCAGCCCTTGATTCAAATGGGAAGGATCCCAACCGTTGGCTCAAAGTAGGCATAATGCACTGTCAAATTATCAAATCTGCAGTTGTAGGCTGCCTGAGTTGGCATGTTTAGACCGGCGCCAGCACCTATGGGTTGTCATTCAGACTAGACTATTCACATAGATCTGTAGAGAAACTGCAGAGGATCGTTTTCGTGCAAGTTTGGTTAAATTTGGTGTAGTGTAGAGGCATTAAATGCACCTGCGAAGAGGTAACCTGAGCAGTTATTTCAGAGATTTAAAGAAGAAGATGAACAATACCAAAGTCCTGATTTTGGCCAAAGTTCATTTCAGTCCTCCCTTTTAAATTTGATTTAATTGCACCTATAATTGACCCTAAAACTTCAATTTTCTTACGATTTTACCCCTGATTTTGTCAATCGAACCCCCATAAATGGCCGCTTGTTGCAGAATGGTCTTTGGCTGTGAATTTTGTCAATTTAACCCCTAATTGACCCCAAAACTTCAATTTTCTTGCAATTTGACCCCTATTTTCAATCAATTAACTTGGTAAAAATTAAACTTGGTCTCTTAAAATTTCAATCTTCTCAATTAAGCCAAAATTAGGCTCCCAAACTTAATTTTTCACCAATTAAGCCCCAAATAAAATTAATTTGACCCATTTAAAGTATAATTAAGCCCTTGCACTTAATTAAATCCTTTAATTGGACCCAAATTAATTCTTAAACATAATTAAAATTCAATTTGGCCCATGATTAAATCAAATTTTCCTATTAAAAATTTAATTATATCCTTAGACTTAATTTTTATGCAAATTCATCCAATATTCATTTAATTTGATCTTGAATTTGCATTTTTTCTCCATTTTTGGGCATAATAGGGTATAATTAAGCCTTGAATTTCCTCCAAACAATTGCAGCTTGATTCCCCGACCTGCTTTCTCCACATTGCCAGCCTTTATTTTATTTTTTTATTTTTATTTTGAAAAAAAGTGAATTTTGAGGAATAACCCAAAATTGGGTTATGGCAGTTGCCCCCCTCTTTACAATGCTTACGACGAGACTTTAGATAGTAAGCGTTGTAAAGATGAAAAAGAAAGATGAGAGATGATTGACTCATCATATTGAGAAATGATGAATCCTTTTGAGGGCTAGAAAGCGCACTCAAAGTAAAAACTGAAAGACTTTTCCTTTGAAAATTCAGAGATTTTGAAATGGTCGAATTGTCATGGGTGACCTACCCAGAGAAAATTGAAAAAAGGTTTTTTTGAGGTGACCTTATTGTAATGGGTGACTTACCCAGGTGAAAAATGCATAGATTTTTCAAATTGATGAAAAATACGAAGATTTTTCAAAGTGATCTTGTTGTAATGGGTGACCTGCCCAGGTAAAAAACACGAAGATTTTTGAAAGAGGTGAAAAATACGAAGATTTTTCAAAGTGGTGAAAAATACAGAGATTTTTCAAAGTGGTCTTGTTGTAATGGGTAACCTGCCCAAGTGAAAAATACAAAGATTTTTCAAAGAGGTAAAAAATACGATGATTTCTCAAAATGGTTTCATTGTAATGGGCAACCAGCTCAAATGGAAGAAGAAAAGTGTTTTTAAAGAGGCCTGATTATGATTGGTGACCTACCCAGGTGAATGAAATTTCTTGAAGTGATGACATGATAGGGCTTGAAGGTGCATTATTCAAGAGATATGAGCTCAAAGGAGCATTCAAAAAGAGATAGGACCCGAAGGGGAATGAGGGCTGAAAAGCACATTTGAAAGGAGGTACTGTTAAAACACGCACTACCTGAGAAGTGAGGGCTCAAAGGCGCACTTGAAAGGAGACAGGGTTAGAAAACGCACTACCTATGAGGTGAGGGCTCAATGGCGCACTCAAAAGAAGGTAAGGTTAGAACACACATTACCCAAGGTGGTTGAGGGCTCTAAGGCGTACTCGAAAAGAGGTAAGGTTAGAAAACACACTACCCAAGAGGTGAGGGCTCAAAGGCGTACTCAAAAGGAGGAAAGGTTAGAAAACACAATTTCCAAGGTGGTCGAGGGCTCTAAGGTGCACTTGAAAGGAAATAGGGTTAAAAAATGCACTACCCAAGAGGTGAGGGCTCGAAGGCACACTCAAAAGGAGGTAAGGTTAGAAAACACACTACCCAAGAGGTAAGGGCTTGAAGGCCTACTAAAAAAAAGGCAGGGTTGGAAAACGCACTACCTAAAGTGGTTGAGGGCTCTAAGGCGCACTCAAAAGGAGGTAGGGTTAGAAAATGCACTACCCGAGGAGTTGAGGGCTTTAAGGCACACTCAAAAGGATGATAAGGCTAGAAAGCACACTACCCAAGAGGTGAGGACTCAAAGGCGCACTCAAAAGGAGGCAGGGTTAGACAACGCACTACCCAAGAGGTGAGGGCTCGAAGGCACACTTGAAAAGAGGTATGATATGGCCTAAGGGCGCATTCAAAAAGGCAAAGAGGTAAGGTTGCAAAGCGCATTAGCTGAGATGGTTGAGGGCTCACCAGCCTGCTCAAAAAGATATAACGGTGAGACACCGATTTGAAAGTAATACATCATGATTAATATGTGTGTGTACTTACCTGAGAAATATAGGTCCCATTTTCTTCATGGAGTTTTCTCTTTCTCAAAAGTTTGAGTCTCTAATAGTAAGCTTTGGTGGCTCTTCCACTCTTGTGTACTCGAGTCATATCTTGTGATCTTGACCTCTGAGAGGGATCAGCGTACTTGTTTTCCCACGAACCTTAATCTGATGGGTTGTCAGCTCTGCCCAACATTTTCTATTTTCTTAGAAGGGGAATCATGGAGTCAGCCTTATGTGTTTGTCAGATTGCCCCCCAGTTTGATCATGTCTCCAAGTGTTTAATTTGGGTTTTCCTTGGGGATGAGGCTACGTGGAAGAAGATTTGGTAATTTACAAGTAGTTGTTTTCATGGAGAAATTTTGGAATTTCAAAGCTATTCTGAAAAATCATTTTGATGTTTGTTCAAAACAAACTTGTTTTGAAAAATTCAAGCGATTCTCATAGATAGTTTGCATGAGTGTTGAAAAATTTTATTTTGCTTTTGGTGAAAATGTGAAGTGATGTTTGATTGGTCAAAAGGGGTTCAAGCTTCAATTTGAGGATTTTAAATAACCAATTTTCAAAGCATTCATTTTACTTGCATGAATAATGACTTGTTTCACATAGGAAAGCAAAGTCTGCCGATCCAGATTGCTTGCCTTTGATCATAAAGGGCTTGATTTGGCACGTAACGTAGGATTTGACTCTTGGCTATGAAGAAAAAGGATATTTATAGGCTCGAAAGGTTTTTAAGGGACTTTAAGACTAAGGATCACTAGTGCTTATATCCCAAACTCTTTTTTAGTCCATAAATTTCCGGACCTTGGAATTGATTTGCAAAATGGTCCATGATGCCCCCCAATGTTAGGTTTTTTATTTTTTTGGTTTTGAGCATTATTAATTAGTGATTTTTGTGGGGAGCTTAAAATCTTTTTGACTTTTTTTTTTCATGCCCCCCGACTTTGTTTGGGCACTTTTGATCATTTAGGATTTTGTTTCATGCCCGCCAATGTTGTTTTGACACTTTTATTATTGAGAACTTTTTCAAGCCCCCCAGGGTTGTGTGGGCATTTTTAGTCATCAAGGATTTTTTTGCACTTGCCTCACAGTGTAGGGTGTGATCCTAGTCAAGGTTATTTTTCAAGAAAAAATGCATTAGGCTCAAAAAAAGGATTACAAGGGATTTTTTTAGAATTTGTGAAATGATGATCAAAGATGGCCTTTCTTCATTTCAAAGGCATTCATTCAGAATCGGCAAGCTTTGCTTTCTTACATGCGAATATGCAAAATGGTTTATCATTATTTATGCATCCAAAACTCAGCTTTGAAGTTATCTCATGACATTTGGGTTGTTTTTTAGGTTTTATAGGGTATCAGGATATCACTTGAATTTTCAGAACTTGTTTATTAGAACAAACATCAATTTAATTTTTGTTTTTATATTAAAACTTTGATTTTCCAAAAATCCTTGTGAAAACATGGGGTCATGCTTTTTTTGAGAGAGAAAAAAAGGAAAAACACCAAAGAATTCTTGGTGTAGTGGTTTTGTGAGTAAAAAGTGTGTTCAGTATGTTATTTGCATAAAAGCTCATAATGAACATAGGCAAATACATCATTTTATTAACAGGAAAGGCTCATTTGACAGAAGAAAGTCTTGTGGTATTATGAGCTAAATTGCCAACAAGACTAAAACAGGTTAAAACAGACATGATCAAACAAAAGGAAATAATTGGGTAGGCTTCATCTTCCTATTCTATAGAAAAACTTTGTCCTTTATCCTCGAGAGTGCACATTGCCTTCTTCACACTTTGCTCTTGCCATCGGTGCTTTGAGGTTTCAAAAGCATTCCGCCTCCAATGCATTCACCGATCCAATACCTGAAGCATGATTGGGTAGAGGGTTCAAACTCACATTTGGAGTTCCTTTGAATGTTATCCACCCAGCTTTGATCAAATGCATGAGCCTCTTTTTGAAGGCACTACAAGTATGAATGTTGTGTCCCGCAGTGCCAGCATGGTACTCGTAAGTAAGGTCGGGTTGGTAACAGTTGAGGTAAGGTGGTTGCAGAGGTGTCAAGGGTTCTGGAGCTATGTGTCCGATGCTCAGTAGCTTTTGGTACATCTCATTTAAGGGCAACGGTAATGGAGGTAGCTGTTCTTGGATTCTTTGGTGTTCGGTTTGAGTCTCAGGTTTTCCGGTAGGAAAATAAGAGTTGAGATTGATGTTGGCCATTTGGGGTGAAAAGGATGGAGTGTGGTATTTTTGGAATGGGTTCTTCCTACCCCTATAGCTACCATCGACATGGTTAACCTCTTTCCTTTTACCTTCGAAGCCCCTTTTTTTCCATAGGTGTAGAGATTCTTCCACTTTGACTCTTTGCTCTATGCGCTCAGCTACTGCCACAGCATCAGTAAATTATTGGGTCGAACTACCCATCACATGCTTGTAGTATGGGTCCTTAAGCGTGTTGGCAAATAGAGTGACCATCTCTTTGGCCAAAAGTGGGGGATGCACCTGAGCGGCTAGGTCTCTCCACCTTTGAGCATATTCTCTTATGCTTTCCTTGTCCCTTTTCTCTAAATTGGACAGAATGGTTCTATCAGGAGCAATGTCCATATTGTATTTGTATTGCTTGACAAAAGCATCCACTAAGTCTTTCCATTTTTGGATCTTTGTGTTGTCCAATCTCATATACTAGCTCAGTGCATCAATAGTTTTTCATCATGTACTACTTCTGCCATTTTGTTGCAATAGGATTTGAGATGAGTCATGGGGCATTATGTTCAAGTATATTTGATAAATTCAGGAACACGAAACTTTTTCGAGAGAACCACATTTGGAACCAGACACATTTCTGCTGCCTGTACTGGATCATATAAGTCTACCCCTTCAATGGCTCTGATTCGGGCTTCTAGCGCTTCCATCTTATCTTGATTAATGCCATTGGATGACTTGGTCTTGTGGGACTCATTAGCAAATGGATCTATGACTGCAGGGGCTGGTGCCGATGGCATTGAGTGCACAAATGCTTGATTGTGTGGGGGTTCTTGACCATGTTCACTCAATGTTTCTTAAGGTTGAGCTGTTGCTGGAGGCTGAACAAAGATAACTGGTCGGTTAGAAGGACCTTCACCAGAGGCATTTCTAAGTGTTTGCTCGAGTAAGCTAGTGAGGCGAGCCATGCTTGCTTTCAGAGACTCTAATTCTTCTTGAAAATGGGCATCACGGTAAGCACGCTCTTCATCTTCCATGTTTCTTGCTCGGAGTCGGATGTTGTAGACTCTTCTTGAAAATGGGCGTCACGGGAAGGATCCCAACCGTTGGCTCAAAGTAGGCATGGTGCACTGTCAAATTGTCAAATCTGCAGCTACAGGCTGCCTGAGTTGGCATGTTTAGACCGGCGCCAACACCTATGGATTGTCATTCAGACTGGACTATTCACATAGATCTATAGAGAAACTGCAGAGGATCGTTTTCGTGCAAGTTTGGTTAAATTTGGTGTAGTGTAGAGGCATTAAATGCACCTGCGAATGAGGTAACCTGAGCAGTTATTTCAGAGATTTAAAGAAAAAGATGAACAATACCAATGTCCTGATTTTGGCCAAAGTTCATTTTAGTCCTCTCTCTTTAAATTTGATTTAATTGCACCTATAATTGACCCTAAAACTTTAATTTTCTTACGATTTTGCCCCTGATTTTGTCAATCGAACCCCCATAGTTGGCCGCCTGTTGCAAAATGGTCCTTGGCTGTGAATTTTGTCAATTTAACCCCTAATTGACCCCAAAACTTCAATTTTCTTGCAATTTGACCCCTAATTTCAATCAATTAACTTTGTAAAAATTAAACTTGGTCTCTTAAAATTTCAATCTTCTCAATTAAGCCAAAATTAGGCTCCTAAACTTAATTTTTCACCAATTAAGCCCCAAATAAAATTAATTTGACCCATTTAAAGTATAATTAAGCCCCTGCACTTAATTAAACCCTTCAATTGGACCCAAATTAATTCTTAAACATAATTAAAATTCAATTTAGCCCATGATTAAATCAAATTGGCCTATTAAAAATTTAATTATGTCCTTGGACTTAATTTTTATGCAAATTCATCCAATAATCATTTAATTTGATCTTGAATTTGCATTTTTTCTCCATTTTTGGGCATAATGAGGTACAATTAGGCCTTGAATTTCCTCCAAACAATTGCAGCTTGATTCCACGGCCTGCTTTCTCCACGTTGCCAGCCTTCCTTTTATTTTTTTTATTTTTATTTTGAAAAAAAGTGAATTTTGGGGAATAACTCAGAATTGGGTTATGACAAATGTTTCAGAATCCTTTTCTTATAAGGATTCCTTATTCATCCTAGCTGCACAAGGAAAGAAGGGCTAGTGATATTTAATGACACATTAGTTATTTTTATTATTTTCTTTCATGTTTGGGCTTAATTAAAACTTTGTTTTGAGCTAGGATCCAAGGCTTGTTTGGATCAGGTTATGAACTTTTTAGTTTAGGGTTTTTGAGTCAGTTTTGTATCGGGGTCAGTTCAGCCCACAAGGGTAGATCCATTAGGGTTACTTTTAAAAACTATTTAAACACATGTAACCTAAATTTTGGCAGCTTTGATGATAATTACTTCTGAATTTTCAGTTTTAACGTGTGAGAGTCATTCTTGCATTCTTCAGTTCTTGAACGAACTGAATCTGACTTATCAAAGATTAATTGGCTTTGTGGCGTCATTCTACTCAATCCAATAGCGTTGGTGCCTTGGGGTAGGTTTCCATTGTATCACCCTCCTATCAGACCTATTTCAGCTTTCCAGGATCAGATCTCAATCTTGATTGTGGGTTGCGTGACCACGTGATCACGAGGTTTACATCATTAACCTAAGAATATTGATAGTTGGAGCATAAAACTGTAAATCCCCGATCTAAACTCGATAAATTTGGACTTAATAGGGAAAGTATTAATTGAAAAATGATAAACTAGAGAGAAAAATTATTAAGGGAATCAGAATGAACACTCTCAGGTGATTGATTAGTACTTAAAAGTGCATTTTTATCAAGGTTTTATATCATCATTTTGCACTTGAAGTATCAATAACTCCTTAACTAAA
>Ga0325414_1002438_pt1 | contig 18840 bp, 8 predicted proteins | sample PopdelMetagenome_8_FD_206183 | JGI IMG/M metagenome (GOLD analysis project Ga0325414, IMG submission 206183) | Populus deltoides microbial communities from Bellville, Georgia, United States - Leaf-PdKOR-R3 | ecosystem: Host-associated > Plants > Phyllosphere > Phylloplane/Leaf | place: USA... | reverse complement strand
TAAAATTGCTTGAGTGAGGAATGCACATAATTCGAGACAATGAAATCTGAATTTAATATAAAGGAGGAATTGCAGCATCAAACGGGTGAGCTGTGAAAACGTGCAGGTATTAATTGTTTTGTCTATGAGCTGTGAAAACGTGCAGGTATTAATTGTTTTGTCTATGTCACATAATTGCTTACAAAATATACTAGATATTTATGATGCTTAAAATCAGATTTGAATGGTTTGCAACTTCACTCAATAAGAACCTATCTTGAAGAACTAAAATTATACGCAATAATCACTTCCACCTTACATCTATAAAAAGACGCGATGAATAGTATAAAATCACAATGAAGTTGATCAATCTTTCAAAGAGTTTGGAAATTCAATCAATCACAAAAGATAGCAAAAATACTAATTTGTTTTTATTAAAAATAGCCTCTCTCTATAAAGTGTCTACAAAAAAAATATTTATACTAGAAATAATTCTTAGTCTAATAGGATATCCTTAATAAATAATAATAATCCAACGAATCAAAATTTAAATAATGACTCTAATATCTTTAAAATGTCTAATAATAATTAAAAGATAAATAAAACAATAACCCAACTAATTTAAATAAGACATTGTTTTCATAATCTACTGGTAGAATCAAAGCTCAATTTCAAACATATGGTTCTCTATTGTCTTAATGAATTAGAAGGCGTGCCATATACTACTAGAAAACTATAGATTTTTACTTTCCAATGCAACTAGAATCACATTAAAATTTCTTTTGTAGCTTCAATTATGACCAAAACAGGAACGAAAGGTTAAAACTGGTAGACTTGAATCTTTTTATTCCAATCTTTTTGTAATGCCTGAATGTCCGCATTCAAATCCTTGTTGAACATGAGTTAACTTAAACAAGGCTTGTATTTCATTATTTAATATTTTCTTGAAGTCTACCTTAGCTCATGTGTTTTGAAGAAGTCCATTAAAAAGTCTTTTTGAATCTCTAGTCTTGTCACTAGACCAACTTGAACTTTTAATGGATTTCTTGGTGTTGCTTGGATCGCATCATTTCCTCTCTTCTCGAAATGATTCGTCCTTGAATCATCACCCATATCAAATAAAAAGAGATAAAAAACATTGAATGTAGCACTAACATCATACTCGTCTAGTTGATCCATTTCTTAGGCATTGTCATTAATCCTCTCTATGATCTAAAAATGATTATCTTCTCGAGGCATCAATTTTGATCTTCTTTGTTCAAGAAACCTTTTTTTTATATGCACCAAACCCAATCTCCTGATTGAAACCTTACTAATTTGTGCCCTCTATTAGCCTTGCATGTTACTTATTTTTCTTCTCTATCTTTTGCCGTGTATCTTTGCATATGAGTCTTTCACCACCTGAACTTTTTTATTACCATTAAGACTAATATTTTCATTAATAGGTAAAATAATCAAATCTAATGATGTTAAGATTAAAACCATAGAAAATCTCAAATAGTAAATAATCAGTAGAATGCACATTATGATTATATGTAAATTCAATAAATGACATTCTTTTTAATTTTTAAGATTCTTTTGAATGATAACTTTTAATAATTGAGTTAAAGTCTTGTTTACTACTTTAGTTTGAGTATCTGTTTGTAGATGATAAGTAGTAGAAAATAAAAGTTTAGTTATTAATTTATCTCACAAAACCTTCTGGAAAAAGCTTAAAAACTTAACATTTTGTTTAAACACAATTCTTTTTGGGACACCATGTAACCAAACTACCTCTCTAAAAAATAAATCCGTTATATTTGTTTCGTTGCATCACCAATTTTATGGCAAAATATGAAATGTGTCATGTTAGAAAATCTATCTACAACAACAAATATGAAGTCTTTCTTTCCTTGACCTAGATAATCTCAAATTAAAGTCTATGAAAATATCAACTCAAGGTTTCTTAGAACAAGTAAAAGTGTATATAACCATTCATACAAATTGTATTTGAAAAACAAAAAAGATTCATGCAATTCATCAAGCATATCATCTAATCTAGGAGTAAGATATCTATATTTTTTTGTTATGTTAATGATTGTTCTACAATCAACACATATTCTTCAAGTTTCATCTTTCTTAAGTACTAAAAGTACAAGAACAACACATGGATTCATGTTCTTTCGAATGTACCCCTTCAATATTAACTCTTTCACTTACATTTAAAACTCATTTGTTTTCTTAGGATTACTTCTATAGGCTTGGACTATTAGAAATAGCCAAACCTAGTACTAGATTAATATGTTCTATTCCTCTTATAGGTGACAATCAACTTGGAATTTTATCGGAAATACATCTTCAAATTCCTGAGAAACACAAACACCAGGAACACATGAATAAAGTTTGTTAGTGTTAAAGTATGCCTTCTTATACAAGAATAAAATCATTGGCATATGAGAAAAATAAGCATGTGTAAGATCACTTTGTTTTGCATAAACATTAAGGTGTTTCCCTATTTTTTCTACATCTTTTCTCACCCTTTCTTTCTCTCCACACTTGGCCTTCACTTTATTTTTTATATATTTTGGCCGAAGCCTTCAAATACGTCCTCATCATTATTTTGTAATACGGTCTGCTTGACTTCTATTTTTTTCGGCTTCAACTGATTTTCATACACTTGTCTAGGTGATTGAAAATGATGCAAGTGTGTATGTTTTCCCAATCCTTTTTCATTGTATATCTATTTTTAAAACTACCATGCCTGATTTTCCTATCAAATTATCAAGGTCTCCCCAACAATAGGTGTGCAACAATCATAGGAACATCTCATAAAACCTCCTTCTTATATCTCCCTACCGAGCATAGTTTTTAAACCCGACCCGGTATAATGATCGGGTCACAGGTCAGATGGGTTGACCCGGGTGAACCCAAAAAAAGAGAGGAGAACTTGCAAACGTCTATGTCGCAATCTCTAAGCAAACTGAGTGGAAGCATTGCGTGTTCCCATTATTTCAAGAAATAATAAAATTCCCATTCAATTATACAAGTCATTGAACGACACCACCCACTTGCAGGTACTCGACACCCTTGATTGTTTACCTCAAACTAAAAGAGAGTTAAAATCTTCCCCCTACACCTCCATCACATGGGCAGATTGTCTACCAAACTATGAAGAGTCTCCGCGCAATTAGCCTCTTAATTACTCTACTAATTGATTGGTAGTGTAGGTGGTTGTTTGATTCCACAATAGATCAAACAAAGTATGCATGAATGTGGGCAACGAAATGAGAGAGAAAAGTCTTTGTATGGCTGCCGGCTACTATGAAGAGGCATGTGGGTGCAAGTAACTTCAGCTTCATCTAACCTTGTTCCTATATTTGAAATAGTGATCAAGAGTCTTTTGCTCTTCTTCGTGGCTGGAATGACTTTGAAGATTTCTTTAATTAGATTTTCTCAATTCTCATTTATGTCATGGCTTTGAAGATTTCTTTAATTAGGTTTTCTCAATTTTCATTTCTGTCTTCATCGTTAATCGTTTTGGCCTTTTAATAGTAAAAGGCCAAAACAACATCGTTTCATGTGTGTGTGTATATATATATATATATATATATATATATAAAGGCCAGGTCTCAGCTGGGTTTACCCAGGTCGACCCGCGGGGCCAAATCCCGGCTGGTTTTTACTTAGATTCGGTCCAGTCCCAGGCCCGGGTCGGCCAGGTCCTAGGTTGACCCGCCGGGCTGGGCCGGGTTTCAAAACTATGCTATTGAGAATGAGATTAAAACCTATTTAATTACCCTAACTTCTCCACATTCATTTCAACAATTGAAGCTTATACATTGTATCTTACTTAGTAGTAGTTAAATTCAACTTTTTAACCAAAGTGCTAGCAACATTAGTGTAATTGCTATTATCATTAATCATACTACATACTTTATTTTTGATACTACATATTTTATTTTTGATATAACATCTAATATGAAAGATATTCTTAACATTTTCTTCACTAACCTAAACATTCAAAGATATTCTTATAACCATGGATTCACTATCAACAACATATTTAACATCAATAGCATCTTCAAGTGTCGGTATGCTTTCATATTTAGATTCATCACCATCCGACTCTATTTCTCCATCATCTTTTAAAATCATAATCCTTTTATTTGGACACCCTGATGCATAATGTCCTTGACACCTAAAACATTAAATCTTTCGCTTATGCTTCAGTTATTATTTCTTCCTTTTTTCTTTATTGCTGCAACCTGCTTTTTAACTTACGAGGGTTCGGCATTTTAGATATTGTTATTAACTTTGTTTGTGCATTCCTCTCTCTCCTGAAATTCGACTTCCAACCTCGAGAAGATTCCAAATAGCCGTTTGGTCTTGCTCTACTTTTTTTTTTAAACTGTTTTTTCACTTTTATAGCCACATGCACCCTATATTCAATTTTTAAATAATATTGCAATTCAACCATATTAACAATATCTCTATTTAAACCATTTAAAAATCTACCCTTTATAGCTTCCCTATCTTCAGAAACATTAGCTCTAATCATAGCTATTTTCATCTCCTTAAAATACTTATCAACACTTTTATAACTCTGATATAAGATTGCAATTTATTATATACTTCTTTATAGTAATGCGACAAACCTTTTTCTCATGATTGCTTTTATTTTCTTCCATATGTCAATGGGTCTCTCCATTACGCCTTCTACATGTAATAAGTTGATCTCACCAAATATAAAATAATTTATGAATTCAATTACAAGTTTTACTTTTTTTTTTCCTTCGAATATTGATGACAATCAAATACAAATTCCACATTCTTTTCCAATCCAAATAAGCCTATGAATCATTTTTTCTCTGAAATGCTGAAATTTTAAGTTTTTTGCTACCCAAATTACAATCTAAATCATCATGATCATCAAAATTCTTTTCTTGGTTGAAATTTTTATTTGGTCAAGATCTACTACCAAATTCTCTCATTGGCCATATAAGAGATTTTGGTGTGTACAAGATTTTCTTCCATGATTAACTATATTCTCTTTATCATCATCAGAGTTTTCAGCTACACTTTTATCTGGAAGAGAAAATGCTCATCTAGTAGACCTTTAACCTTCTTTTCCTTACAACTATGAATATTATGTCTACTAATCATCTCAATATTTAATTTATCCATCTTTCCGATCAAAACTCAATCTTTACCTCCAACCTATCTTGTCTTTTTAAAAGATCCTTCGCCTTTGATTGTGTCATACTTTTTGATGACATTGTGAATACCTGCAATAAAGGTTAGTAGCAAAGAAAAATTTCCTCAATTCCTCATGTGTTTACACTCGATTTAATAATGTCACTCCACTCGTGTTTAACACAATTCAATCGAGCTTTTTTATTGAATAATCTTATCATGCCTTTTACCTTACTATTCCTTTACTTAGATTCTTAAAGGTAACTAAATAATTTATCAAATAATCAATCAAAACAACGCAATGGTTTTATAATAATGAAGACTCAAGAATCAAGAAATATACGAAACTAATAAAAAAAAACATTTCTGGACAAATTTACAAATAACAATGTAAATTCATGTGAAATATAATAACGAAAAGACAAGGAAGTTATGTTAAAGATTAAAAAAAACCTAACTAATTCAAGAAGTCGAGATTAAACTTCAAGAATTTCAAGAAAATATTTAAAATAAAGCAAGAAAGATCTACACTAGCCAAATTTTAATGAAAAAAGGCAAGATAATCCAAGAAAAAAATAAGAATTCGATTCATCAATACCAAGATTTGGTGTTTACCTATTTAGAAAAATCAAGAAAATATTCAAGAAACTTTCAGCCAACTCTAAAATTTAAAGGCTTGTATTCGGTTATGTCCTATCTTGTCAATTCAATCAATTCTTGCAATTTTTCCCTCTAACTTTTTTTTTTATCCTCACAATTCAGCAAAAACAAGAATTTTTTTTTTTACTATAGACTGAAATCAAGAAAGATATAAGATAAAGACCAAGAACATAATTTTTTTTTGATGTGTTTGGAAAAAATCAAGAAACTAAGCAATATGAATTTTTTTTTTTGATATAGGGTTTAACGCAAACTCTGAAATAAGACCCTAGGTGAAAGTAGAAACAAAGGAAATCAAGAAATGATACAATCTAAAGATTAAAAGGATATAATCTGATAATAACATAAGCTGTAATACCAACTGAAGCGGACATTTTCCAAGATATGTTGAAATCACATTTGAATGGTTCACAACTTGACCCAACAAGAACTTGCCTTGGAAAATCAAAGTTATATGCACTGATCATTCTCACCCTACGCCTATAAAGAGATACGAATGAGTAATATAAAATTACAACGAAGGTGATCAATCATTTGAAGAGTTTGTTAGTTCAATCAAGAATTTAGTATGAGCATCACCCAATCAATGCTGATTTCTTTATTAAAAAATAGTCTTTTTCTAAAAAGTTTGTACAAAAGAGTATTTATACTAGAAAGAATTCTAAGTTTGATAGAATATCCTTAATAAATAATAATAATTCAATGAACCAAAATTTCAATAAAAAACTCTTAACATCTCTAAAAGTCTAATAATAATAACTAAAAAATAAATAAAACAATAGTTCAATTAATTTAAATAAAACTAAAGTTGTTTTCGTAATCTGTTGGCAAAGTTGAAACTAAACTTCAAGCGCATGGTTCTCTTTCATCTTAATGAATTAGAAGGCGTGCCATATATCACTGAAAAACTATGAATGACTATGGATGTCTACTTTCCAATGCAACTGGAATGACATTAAAATGTAGCTTCAATTATTACCAAAACAGTAACGAAAGGTCAAAATTGATAAATTTGAATCTTCTTATTCCATTATTTTTGTAATGTTTGAATGTCCACTTACAAGCCGTTGTGGAACATGAAGTAAATTAATCAAGGCATGTATTTTATTATTTAATATCTTCTTGAAATCCATCTGAGTCCATGTATATTGAAGAAATCAATTGAAAGATTTTTTAAACCTCGTAGCTTTAAGTCTTGTTACTGGATCAACTAAAACCTCTAACTGATCTTTTAGTATTGCTTAGATCGCATCAAATTATCTGTTTGAAAGGCATAGTGATAACTACCTAGATAAACGATGAATCTTAATTGTTCACTGTGCATAAGAAGCCTTCAACTGGCTGGTTTTCAATGCCTGCTTATACTTCAGATGATCAGTTTCCCATGTAAAATACAACCTAAAATTTAGATTCCATGAACCTTGTTACCTATTAGCCAAAAAAAAATTAGCTGAAGAATATATAATATTTCTTTAGTTACAATATTTGTCTGGGTCATTAATACCATCTTTAACACCAAGCACTCTTTACAGGTATGTTGATCGGATTGCTAATGCTAAATGGGAAGTAAAAGAGCTTGGGCTAGAGCACAATGGGTTTGTTTCATTCTTTCGTTTTATGTTAATAATCTATTCATTAATATTGTTCAAGTTTATGATCTCATAACTTCCATACCATACCATTTTTCTTTCGTTTCTTCTAGTATTTGTAGTGCAATTTGTGCGATCAATTGAAGTTTTTGATGCACTGGTCTGTTCACCAACTCTGGTTGACTTAGGGTTGAGTTTCTGTTTGATGATAACCCATTGCTTTGGAGCTTTTTTATGGTCATGACCTTAGTCCTCTCCCTTTCTGCTTTTTCCTTTGTGACACCCCATGCTTGAGCTCGACCCATGTTAATCAATGGAATTAGGGCTTCATGTTGATTATGTTAGCTTTTGATTTTTGATATATGAGGACATGATTTCCCTTGCAATTATTTAATATGTACAGGGATTACTTTAACAATAATTATGTATCTAGCAGAATATACTGCTATCATTTTATAATCTCCTTTTGGGTATATTGACAGGTATGTTGATTTACTGTTGGGAGAATTTAAGCACTATAAAACGAGGCTTGCACATGGTGGTATTCACAAAGAGGTAATGGCTGATCTGCTTCTCGTGAGGAGCAGCATCCTCAAAATTTTTGAATACAGAATGTACAACTAGAAATTCATAATTTGTTTCCTTGCTATCTCAATATTTGGTAGATTAACATCTGAAGGATTATGATGTTTTACATTCTGGATACAGGGGCACTTTGAATGCATGTGTCTGTGCACATCTACTGAAAAATAAATGGGTTTCTTAGGCTGGCTAATTTTCTGGTAGTAACTCAGTTAACAATCCTCCTAATCATTGACCTTTCCTGATATAATTGGCATAATTTTCTTGTGTCGCTGTACTCTAAACTTGTTGTGATGATACTAAGCAGGAGGAAAAAAAATATATTAACATGAAGTACTTGCAAATCAAGGATGTTTAATGAGCACTTCACATACAATAGTTAAGTTCTGTGTTTCTTAACAGTGGGGAGACATGATGTCAACTTTTTATGTAACACTAGGTGGCTTGGGATATGTGGAATGGGTTCTTTGCCTTCTGTAGTGAGCAGCGGGCAAGTGGAGGAGTTTTTGCAAATGTTTTTGTGGGTTTTGGGAGGGGGAGGTCCTTAATCTTTTATGGATGTGCTATGTTTATTGTTTGGATGGAGTAATTACTCTCTTTCCAAAGTGGTTGTGGTGAGATAGAATAATCTACTTGGCTTTCTTGTGGTCTTCTAACTGGAGGGGCAGTTACAGGGGTGTCTTTAGCAATTATTTAGTGGGACTGCAGTGCCTTTTTTCATGGTTTTGTTTCTTGCTGCTTACTTTTCTTTATCTTGCCATGATTCACGATCTTTGCTTTTGTATTATTTTCTTCTCATTATCTAATAACATATTCTTTTATCTATAAAAGAATTATTTAACTAATAACTTCCACTCTTGTGACTGACTCTGTTGTAATTTTGTACTAACATAAATGTTTCTTTTCATGTTTCAAAATGTAAATAACTAATTAGTTTAAACTATTCTATCTTCCTAGGTTCAAGACCGCCTTTTAGAATATGGTCTTGAAATTGTCGCTGAAACCCTCATTGAAGGTCTATCACGGGTGAAGAGGTGTGGTAATGAAGGACGAGCCCTTATGTCATTAGATCTTCAGGTTCTCTCATAGCTGTTACCAAAAAAAAAAAAAAAGTGTTTCCTTTTTGCCCCTACTTTTTGCACCTCCTGAGAAGTGATAAATTTATGTGCTATCTAAAATCCTTTCAGGTATTGATCAATGGCCTACAACATTTTGTCCCTGTAAATGTCAAGCCAAAATTACAAATGGTTGAAACTTTCATAAAGGTAAGACCTGGTATATTCTATCCAACAAGTTCTTAAAAAGTATATTGGAGGAGAAATGTTTTAATAGTGACGTTGGAGGCTTGCAGTTTGACCAATTTGCGTCGTTTCTTGGATGCCTCTCTCAGTTAGAAATGCCTAGGCAACATTTTCATTATCAAGATTATTAATCGGTGTTCTCATTCTATCAACCAATACAGGCTTACTATCTTCCAGAAACTGAGTATGTACACTGGGCTCGAGCTCACCCGGTAAGAAATATTCTGCGCTGGCATTAAGGAAGTGTTCTATAATTTTCAATATACTTTTACTGTTTCAATCTGTCTATTAATAACACAAATGCACATTTCCTTTTCAGGAATACAGAAAAAATCAAATTGTTGGGTTGATCAACCTAGTTGCTACAATGAAAGGTTGGAAGAGGAAAACCAGGTTGGAAGTCATAGAGAAAATCGAGTGAGCTGTGCGTGACTTTGAACAGTCATGCTAGGTTTTGGGTATATAAAATCTTGCACTCTACTTTTTTTTTCCTCCCTTTTTTGTAACATGAATAATGTATATTGCAGAGTCTCATGTCCTTGATTATGCTAGGTTGTATATCGTGTAATATATGGTTTTACCCTATGTGGGAATGTCAAATGTAATTTTGAATCACGTTATAATTGAAATAATGGATCTGGTATAACTATGTTAATTAATCAAACACTTTTAAAATTATGGTAGTGGTAAAATTTAGTTTCAACTACATCCGATCACTCTTCTAAATGGATCCTTGCTTTGTCATGCAAAGCAAATCTTTTCTTCCCATTCTTTGCCCTCTGAACTGCTGCATTATTATGCTGGGCAATAGTTGTCTTTTCTTCCCTTTCTTTGCTTTGTTTTCTACTGTACAACAGAAGGTAAATGAAGAAAGAACTCATGAGGAATGGCATGTCAACTTTGCAGCCACAATGTTTGATTGCTCCATTTCTCTGGATTCTGGTGGTGTTCAATTTTAAAGTATAAAAAGAAAACGCTAATTTTATAGTATTGAAGAGCATTGATAGCTGAAATAACATCTTGTTTTTGGAGGAAAGCTTGATTTTATCATGAAGCACAACAAATTTCATTGTAATCCCGAATAGCAGGAACACAAGTCATGTATAAATCTCAGGAACACAAGTCATTTATAAATCTCATGCTCAAGTTGCGAACATGGATAACTTTGGAAAGTTCAATCATTTTAGAACAACCCTGGACTTTAAATCATCCTAATGACTGGCTTCTGCTTGTACTGATTTGGCTGGTGAAAGAATCACCAAGGATGATTCTTTTGAACCTCATTGCCTCTTTGCTTGGTTGGTCTTGAGGATAAGAGGGTCGCTAACATGGCTTCCATTTGCAAGTAAAGTCTCTTCAAAACCTTCTCTTCAAAACCTTCCCTTGGTTGTTTTCCACCATTGTTAATTGTTTTGTGTAGAAACAACCTCTGTTTGGCCTTGAAAAGTTGCTCTAATACCAATTGTTAAGGACTTGCCTTAACAAACAGTTGTTTAGAAAGAAATTTGAGGGAGAAAAGAGGGAATTAGAGAGAAGAGAGTTCTGAAATTTCTGCAATTGTTCTTATATTATTTCTTGAATGACCAGCTTTCTGTACAATGCTTGTTTTATACATCAATACAGCTGATTAACTAGCTATAACTAACAACTAGTTTCTCAACTAACTACAAACAATCAACTGATTCCCCTTCACGTGCATAACTGTTGCTTTTGGTATTGCCTAAACCTCCTGTTGTTGCTTCCTTCTTTCTACACAATGATCAAATGATTCCATCAATCCTTGGCTTATAACAATGGTAAGTGTTATCATTTATTGTATTTTTTTTTATTATCATAATTTCACACGTAAGAAAACAAGTCCATGCATGAAGGTGGTGAAATTCTCTCTCCTCTCCTTTCACCTTTTCGTTTATTAAGCTCACTTACTTTGTGGTATAAGTTACGATCACTATGCCCAATTTCAAGGCCAAAAGGTAATACGTAACAATTTGTTTAATTGTTTTTTTTTTTAATTTTAATTTTAATAAAAAAACAAAGGAGGAGTGGATTTTGCTGTATCCCTTCTCATAGTATTTATTCACTATAATAATATTTTTTTAAAAAATATCAATTATATTTTTTAATATTATATTTATTAGAATTTGAATTCATATTTTTTTCTATCTATCTTGTATGAGGTTATTTTATTTTTATTATTTGGACCACATGTTTGATGAGTTGACTAGAGTTTTTTTTTTTTTTAAGATTAATCCTTTAACATTGAGTTGATCGATAATTAAACTTCATGATTTATTTTGATTTTCTTCATATGAAGTTATTCTCGTTTCATGAATTAGATCACGAGTTTTGTAGTTCAACTCGAATTGACTCGAGTTATTTTTTGTGCCTTTTTTAAATATTTTTTAATTTCAATTCCATCCTTTAAGATTAGGTTTATTGAGGGGTTGAACTTCATAATTTTTTACAATTTACTTTTTATAAGGTTATTCCAGTCTTATGACTCGAATCACGAACTTGACGAGTTAACTCGATTGACTAAATTTTTTTTTCTAATTAACTTTGTTTTTCAATTTCATCATTCTATATTAAATTGATTGAGAATTAAATTTTTTTATTTGTTTTAGTTTATTTTTTATGAAGTTATCCTCATGAGGCTTTAATCAATCAAAGGTTTGGTGGTAGATTATTTCAAATTAACTCAAGTATTTTTTTATTAACTTCTTATAATAAAATTACCACAATTCTAATTTTATATAAAAATCAGTCTATCCAAGTAAGAAAGCTTTTCAATCAAAATATAACGTCGAAAACATAGAAAAAGAGAATAAGGTCTCATTTTTTTTTTTTTTTTGAAAAACTCAGCCTTTTATATTTAAAAATCAAGCAGTATGTCACCGACAATGTGATCAATGTATAACTTTTTTTTTAAAAAATTCAATTTTTCTGTTGTCCCTTGAGTAAAAACACGTGCACGGTTTGGCCCTGAATCCTCTTTTTGTAATTATCTTTTATTTAGTTCTACACTTCAATTATTTTTTTTCTTGTAGCGTAATGGACATTCAAATTAACTGAAAAATTAACAATAGTGGAAAAATAATTGAAACCAGATAATTAAATTATTTCCCATGAAAGAAGCAATAATCAGAAGCAAGCTCTGCAACAGCAGCCACTTTATCTTATATAAATATCTTTGTTTTTGTAGTTCTCCATGCGTACTAGTTTTCGCCTGTAGTTGCTTCAAACTGTGCACGATCTCTCTCACCAAACTTTTCTCATTTCATGTTTGCTCTTCTGGTCTTTCTTTGCAGAAGCAGCTGCCTCTGCTGCTGGTGACTGTGTGATTTGCCCCACCATTTTTAATGCAATGCAGGGTTGGTCTACTGGTACCTGTAGCCCGGCATTATACACAAGATGAAAAACAACAACTATGCGTACACTTTGAAGTTTGAATTGGAAATATGAATCACCTCTTTAAGATAAAGTAAGATTATCTATGTCTGTACTATTCCTCTCAAGGTTTGTCAGTGTACTGTTTTCTTTTCTTTTTTTGCACACAGTGGTTACCACCAATCTATCTAATGCTGCTGACATCATGATTAGTACTTTCACCATTAATGCATACCTGGTATAAGAGTTTTTTCTTATTTTAACATAGGAAAAAAAAGATATATTTAAAAAAATAATTAGAAAATTAACTCACTTAAATGAACTTAAATGAGTAGTAGATTTTGTCTGTCACAGGCAAGTCGCATATAGTATTTGCAACCTGTTTTGAATTAAAAATTACCATCCTCTTTCTCCCCCTTTCTTTTACTCTCACCATCCGCCGAGATCTCTCTTTACCATAAAAAAACACCCCCTAGCATCTTTAAACACTCCTCTCCCTCTATAATACTTATTTTTATGGGAAGTACAAAGCTAAATTATTGGTTGCAATTACTTATGATATGAAAAATAGAGATTATCCGTTGTGTTTTTCTATTATGGAAAAAGAGACGAACAATAATTGGAGTTGATTTTTTGGATTTGCTTCGTCGATATGTGATTGAGGGACAAACTAGGTTATGTATTATATCAGATAGACATATGGTGATAAAAATTTCCATGGAACGTATTTTTCCAAAACCTATTGGATATCATCGATATTGTTCATGACACTTTGTGAGTAATTTCAACACAAAGTTAAAAAATATTTTCTTGAAAAATACGTTACATAAGATGTGTGTACACCATTCTAAATAAGAGTTTGACATTTTATATGAGGAGTTGGTAGAGACAAATGATGCAATTAGAGCATGGCTAGATGCTAAACCTAAAGAAAAGTGGGCATTATTTTATGATTATGGTGGTCGTCGTTATGACAAGACCACAAACTTGGAGGTTTTTAATAATTTTTTAAAAACTATTTGTGGCTTGCCTGTTTCATCTATAATATAATTTTTTTTTATGTGTAATAAATTTTTTGTGGAGTGTAGAGAAAAAATTGAAGAATTTTTAAGTCGTGATATGTTGTGGTCTTCAAAGGTCCTAGCTAAGATACTTACTGATGCAACAACTTCAAGATCACACCTGATATCTCTTTTCTTTTTTATATTAAAGGTGATATATTTCAATCTGAGACACCTCTATAGCTAGTGTTACAAGAGAAGTGTGAGACCATGCTCACATTAACATCAATCAAGCAACTTATTTTTGTGGCAAATGATAATTGTATCATCGACCATGCTTACATATAATTTCATGTTGCACTTTATGAAATATGAACTATGTACAATTTGTAAATGAATTCTATTCCAACTTGTCATATAAAAATGCATATAGTCCATATTTTTAACGTTTGTATGATACGTCATTGTGGCCTGCATATACTTATTCTTGGGTCAAAGAAAATCCACTTGTTTACATAATGAGATGGATGCTAGAGAGGGACACATTGAATAGATATGATATATGCAGTCAAAGGGGTCATAATAGAAAAACTTATGAAACTAGATAACGTATGTTATTTTTTTCATTTTTTTAAAATTATGTCAACTTTAATTTAATTGCAAATGCTAACAATTTTTTTATACAGGACCTTGAGATAGACATGGTTTGGACTAAAGGAGGTTCAACCTCTTTTAAGAGTGTCAACAGGCAGGGCCACCCTTGTTACTGATGATAGGTCGCTGTTATTTATGCAGGATCAACATCGTTCCAATGATATATAGAGCGATGAGGTCAGATAAATATTCTAAAGATTTATATTGATGATTTAACTAAGTTGTTTGATATTTAGGGCGGGGATCCAGTGACACCTAGACAACATATTTTGATGGAGTTGCATGAACGTATGCATCCGTATGTTATTGAGGTCGGTGTTTATAAGATTAGTCAGTTGCGTCGCATAAATTTTGACCATGCATTGATTGCAGTATTGGTGGAGTGATGAAGGCGCGAGATGCACACCTTCCATCTATGTGTTGGTGAGATGACACCAACACTCCAGGATGTAGAGATGTTGATCAGTCTTTTGATAGATAAGACATCTATGACCAACAATAGAGTTTTGATTGATATAGATTTGTTATGTGATTGTCTATGAGGACAAATGCCTCAAACCAATACTTATAGGGGCGACTACATCAGGTTGACATGGTTGGGCGCTAATTTTAATACCCCTTAGTAGATGTGACAACAAACCAATTAATTATGTATGCTCGGGCATACATATTACACATGTTTAGAGGATTTATTTTCACGAGTATTATTGAAAATGCAGTTTCGTTGTACTTTCTGATGATTCTTGATGATTTTTGTGCCATTTCAAATTACAGTTGGGGGAGCCATTCTTCCATATCTATATCAGCAACTATACAAAACATGTCTAAAAAAAAGAAGACAAATTGCCTGGTGTCTTCTATTTCTTTAGGTATATGTATTTTAAATTATTTAATTACTAGAATTAATGAAATTTTAAATATTAACTTGTAATTTTCAATGCTCATTAACATAATTCTAGACATGAGAGTATATTCATATCGGGTGTTCAGAGAGCTAGGGTATTAACATGATTGACACTATCACTTAGAGGCCACTCTCAATTGATTTCAGGTAATAATAAAATATAGTTGATTATAGTCAACATGTTATTTATATAATTTAAATGTAAGGAAATATACTAACTTTGTGGGTTGTCTTGTTAAATGATGTGTGACTAGATATTTTACAGTAAATCCCAATTATGTCCACGAGTTTTATCAGGATAAGTTGGACGCACAACAATCACATCTCTGGTATATATTACAAATGTAATTAATTTTTTTTTGCTATTTTAAAGTTAATTATTTAGTTTCAATTTATTATTTGAGATAACTATTTTATATCTTTTGATAGGTTATATAGTTGCCATATATGAAGAACTTGATACTTTAAGCTTTGACTATATATCGTGAGAGATCTGACATTTGGTTAGTACAAGTCCCTTTAAATTGCTTTGACATTGTTGAGATGCATTGTCCAGATCGGGTAATGCGACAATTTGAATTATCTCAGCATATACTGGATTATGTTGATACTAGAAAGGAGTTGCACAGTGTTAGTCGTCAAGGTAAATGGAAGGGGAATTGATTGGTAATTCATGCATCTTACCTTGATCTTTAGGATGCTATGAGAGATCGTGTTTTTGAGGAGCGACAACTTACAATTGACATAGATACCTACAAGACATAGTATATATCCATTATACGCCGTTTCATTACACCGACCTAGTCGCATTTCCCTAGACATCCACATAATTCAATGTACTATGCCTTCGGGTATCCAAGACGGAATCGATTAGTGTGCAATAATATTTTACATTTATTAAATACTAGAATAATTTTATTGTGGATGATGACTACTAATTGGTTCTTAATGTATGTATATAAATTAATTACTTGGTATGAGAAGTTCGAAAAACAGCAATGACAATTCGTGAAGGTGTTGATGAGATGTGACATATTGTGGCCAACACCAAGCTCAATTTATATTGTGGCGGACTTCAAGAGGTTAGGGAGATTAAACGTCTTGAAACAACACTAACAGAAGATGAGATTGCTTATTGTGGAAGTGTTGGGGATGTTGACCTGTCTAAAAACATCCTAAGCCCATCCATGAGCGTTTTAGGATCATAGTTTTAAAACCTGGCCCGGCCCGACGGGTTGACCTGGGACCCGGTGACCTGGGGATGAAACTAGGCCGGGTTTAAGAAAAAACCATCCAAGGATTTGGCCTGGAAAAACCTAGTCGACCCGGGACCCATAAGACCCGGGTAAACCCAGATGAGACCCGACTGTGTTTTTTGAATATATATAGTAAAACATCACAGTTTCATTGAAGAGTCGAAGACAGAAAACCTAATCTGTCTGTTTGAGTCGACGAAGCAGCTGTAGAACCTACTATTAACATTCAATCTCTTCCACTCTTTGTGCTACCATTCTTTTCTAAACCATTCTTCTCTCTCAGCTCACTTTTCTTTTCTGATTTCTTAAACTAACATGTAACCACACTTGGAGAACCCTATTTTTACAGGTAAACTATTTATATTTTGTTTTTTTATTGGTTGATTCTTCCATGTTGGTTATTTCTTTTCTAAACCATTCTTCTCTCTCAAATCCCTATTCTTTACTGATTGCTTAAGCAAACCAGTAACCGGACATTTGGAGAACCTCTTTTTGCTGGCATAAATGTTCAAGTAAACTATATATCTTTTCTGTTTTTATTGCTTGATTCATCTAAGTAAAAAAACATGCTGGTTATTAAATTACCAAGGTTGGTAATTTTTGCATATTATTTAATTAAGTATTTTCATCTAGGAAGTCATGATTCCTGAATTAGTTCTTTATTTGCATCTCCCCAGTTTTGGGCAAACTAGTCTTTTATGTTTTCATTTCTAGTTTTAAAATATTCACAGAGCATGATGGCAACAAACTTAGAAACAAAATTACCTTTGTCTGCAATGAAGTCAAAGGGTGTTGTTTCCATGATGGCATGGAAGACTTTCCTGTGTATATATCATGAATAAGAAATTTTCAAGCTGTAATATTTAATGCTTTGCCTGCACTATTCTCTTAGTTTTAATGTAGGATATAAATTAATTTGACTGAAAGGAGGAAGACATTCATATAAAATATACCATCCAATTCTTTTTTTTTTTGGGTTGATCCGGGTCAATCCATCTAACCCGTGACCTGATCATCATACCGGGTCGGGTTTAAAAACTATACCTAGAACTGTCCACGAGTTGGGATGATATTGGTCCTCCTCAAACCTATATGGATATTACATACCCGAACTCGAGTTTTATAAGCTGAGGAGATTATTATATATAATTACATGTTAAGATAATTGTGAATAAATGTATAATTTGAATAAAATGTTATGTTTTCTTAATTGACAGTGTACATTTGTTATTTGCGATTTAATATATTATGTGCTGCTCATGTGAATTGTGTTTTAATGATGAAGAACTGATTATTTGTAATTGTGCAAATTGCTATTTTTTTTTTGTAGGGAGTTGATGGTAGAGTAGATTGTTCTTGGATGCATCTGTTAAAAGAGTCGCATATACCATCTGTGAAAAATGAGTCGCAGATGGACAGTGGAGTTGCATATGGCATATGCAACTCGCGTGTCGCAAATGTCACATGTGACTCTCTCAATTGTGCTAGATTTCTAATTATTTTTCCTCATGTGTTATTTAACAAATTAATTTTTTTAAAATGGGCTCACTTACCAAAACACTCCCTAGAATACCATCGTTACAGATAATGACTTTTTATTTATTATAGATTACTATAATGATTTCAGTTGCTCCCGTTCACGTAATTTAGCAAAGAAAATAAGTTAAATTTAACCGGAGTTATGACTTGAAGTCTTGGAAGTAAAAGATTGAAACCCGAGTTCCTTAAATGCACGTGGAAAGATAAACTTAGAATCATACTTATAAGACCTAACCCAAGATTGACCCAACTCGGGACTTAAATTATGGGTTAAGTTGTAGGTCGATATATTTCTTTTTAAACCACATTGTTTTAGGGTTTTTTATTTTTTATTTTTTTTTTATAAAAAACGAGATAAAAATAAATCTGGCTTGTACTTGATTTTGAGTTTAGATCAATAGAAATTGGTGTACAAGAATTTTTAACTCAAACCATTGGACACCTACACCCACCATGGTGGGTTAGCATTACTTTTCAAGCAACATGGATACACTAACTCACTCCATAATTAGTATGTGGAGTGCATGAAAGTGAAATGACAGATAATTGAGTCACACGTGACTTTGAGCAAGTGGGGTGGCCGAAGTTTAAAAGTCATAATAGCCTCTCAGTGCTTTCAATGTAGTAGTGCTAATAAATCATCATTATTAACCTTCAACCTTTTGGCACCTTTTTTTTTTTTTTTTTTCCGTCTAATTTAGTGTTTCGCTCTTTTTAGATTTTCTTAATTATAGTAAATTAATTATACACATTTTTTTGGTAATGAAAATAAAATATTAGTACATGAAGATTTATAATTTTCTATGTTATCTCTTA
>Ga0325414_1002437_pt1 | contig 18840 bp, 9 predicted proteins | sample PopdelMetagenome_8_FD_206183 | JGI IMG/M metagenome (GOLD analysis project Ga0325414, IMG submission 206183) | Populus deltoides microbial communities from Bellville, Georgia, United States - Leaf-PdKOR-R3 | ecosystem: Host-associated > Plants > Phyllosphere > Phylloplane/Leaf | place: USA... | reverse complement strand
TTCTAAAAGTTTTTGGTGTGAAATTACCTGTGTTTTGAGATTTAATTTCTAAAAGAGAAAACACCTGTCATTAGAAGAGGAAGAAAGCAACATCTTTGCAATGTGAAATTATTATTTTTCTGTGGTCAACTCTTTATTCATTTCCTACCCATAATCTTCCAAATTAATGAGAGATACTATATTTTTAGAATACATATAGAAAGCTAGTAATCAACTATGATTGGACCTTGGATAAAATTTTGGAAATAAAAATTCGGACCATAAATTTGCATAAAAACATTTTCGATGCTCAAACTTGTGACCTAACATCGTTCTTGTCTCCTCCAAATTGCAATCATACAAAACCTAAAAGATTGACTAGCTAAGCTTTTTCCTGAAAGCTTGCCCCCATTTTATTACCCACTCAATCACTTGACAATGAAAGGCCAAGATGTTCCTATTAGACTATTAGATTGCTTCTCATAGTGTCATCTAAAAAAACAAAGTTCATGCAAGCAAAAACTAAAGCCAGTCAAGAGATTAGTTTATAAATTTTGACACGCCTCCAATGTTTTTTTTAAGAGAACAAGGATTAAAATATAATTTAATAAATTAATTATTAATTAAAAAACTAAAACACTTGGGGATTTACTATGCAAAATACATTGTTAATCCCCTCACAAGGCACTATGAACAAATTGTTTGTAGTGTTTTTTTTTTAATTCGACCCTTGATAGACCAATTATAAGTGAATTTGTTAGGGATTGTGAGATTGAAAGATAGGGTCAAAGTAAAAAACACATGGGGATAAGTGGGCTTTAAAAGGTTTGAGCAAAATATTTATTGTAGTTTCTATACTTTATAAATTATGGAAATTAGATCCTTTCAATTTCTAAAATTAAAGGAAAAAAATCAATTTTGATCCCAAACTTCATTTTTTTTAACTCTAGATGTAAGAGAGGTGAGAGAAAGTCACTGAAATCCCACATAAGAGAAAAGAAATTTTCATTAGCACTGATTTTCAAAACAGATAAAATTGATGTCAAATTATTTTTTTTATGAGAGAAGCTCACATTAGGGGTTTGTTTATCTTGAAACAGACAAGAAAAGCATATAAAATCTTGGTAAAATTTTTGGTTTTAAGACGGTTTTTTAGGCCATGAATAAGTTTATCATGTTGCCTATGATATTTTAGGTAAAACAATATGTTGAAAATACAGTTTTTGAGTAAAAAAAACCATCAAAACCATTTTATTGACCACCATAATGGTTGGGAATTGGGTAATACAGACAACACACCATTTGAAGTGTTTTTATATATATAAAAAAATCAGGGTAAATAATATGTCATTCACTCCAACTGCAAAAGCATAAAAAGAGCCTATCCGCGCATAACTCTTTCTTTTATTTTTTTTAAAAAAACAAATGCTTTTTTTATATTTTTTTTGTAGAATTATTTTTTATTTATATTTATATTAATATCTTATCTCTCTTTTGTTTTGTTTAGAAAGCTTATTTTAAATGACATTTATTTTTTGGTTATTTTGTATACAATTAATCTTTAAAGAATTTTTTCTGATTTATTTATTTTTTTATCTTTTATATAGATGAATTTTATTTTAAAAATAAAAAATATTTATTTTCATAAAATAATTATAATATGTATAACCTTGTATAATATATTTTTTTATCCAGTCAATTTAATGTATGTTTTTATTTTTATTATCATTTGATAGAATAAAAAACTTATTTTAATAAATAAACTTAACAAATATAATTGGATAAAAGTTTCATATTGTAATATTAAATATTTTATCTATATCTCTTTTTTGATTTTTCAGTTTTATTTTTAATTATTATTATTTAATGTTTTTTTTATTTATTTATCTTTATAGTTATTGATTTATTTAATTCCAAAGAAAATATATTTTTTTTATTTAGAATTCTTTGAAGTATAAAAACATATTGAAAAAATCTAGATGTATAATTGTTTTGTTTTTTAAATATTTTACCGGAGAATATATAGTGAACATCTACACAATATCACAAAAAACCAGAACACTTTCCCTCTCTAAAATATATCGTCCATAACAATCATTAATGGTGTGCGGTCTGTACGTCCCAAAAGAAAAGCAAACTTCTCGCTGCTTCACGTCTTTTTTCAATACACAAAACCCCAAAAAATAAATCCAAAAACTCAAAAACAAATCATATTTCAAATCCCAATCTCAAGTTATCAACTTTTCATGACCTGGGTCATAAAGATTTGAACTTGAAATCCATAATTGGGATCCCTTCTTCAAAATTTTCGAGGAAAGTTACCTTCTTTGGAACCAAACAGAGCTTAAATTTGAGATGAGACGGAGACCAGTGGACTTTAGGAGGCCAGTAAGGAGGAGGGTATCAAATGTGGTGGTGTGGTCATTGTGTGGTATAGTTGTGTTGCTTTTTATAGTTATTTTTAGCAAAGAGAGTCGTATTGAATCAAGACCCACAAGCTCTATTAAGGTAAAGATATGTGCTTTACAGGATTTTTCAGTTGTTTGTTCAATTGCATGGTTTTTAATGTGTTTAATTGCTGTGAAATGTGGTAATTTTGAAGGGAATCAGTGTTTTGAGTTCTGAGACCTTTTTTTTTGTGATTTGGGATTTGAAGGGACAATGGGGCTTAATTGGGTTTTCGTTGGTACTGTTATTTGGCTTAATGAAGGTTGATATTTACATTTTTGGGGACAGTAGTAATATTATGACATGATTGTTAGCTTAAATTGCTTTTTTTTTTTGTTTATGTTTTTGTGCTGCCGGGTTTGTCTTTTTTGTGTAGATTGGAATTGTTGTCGGATCTGTGACTTTGCTTGAGCTAGATGGAGTTATACTGCACCTGATGAAAGGGTTGCTTTAACAAGTAGACGCGGATAAATTCTTTTGAAATCTTAAGCTCACAAATTGATTTGTTTCATTTAAAGTTTGAAGTTGTATTTTTAGGATATGCAATATTATTCCAATAGCTTAATAGTTGTTGTTCCTTTAGTAGTTATCTTAGTGGAGGCATTAGCTTGATCCAGCTTGATAATTTGACTCAGGTTGTTGAATTGTTTGAAATGATCATATTAGGTTTTGATTTGAGGAAGTTATGTTTAAGGCATTGTTTGTGTCATGCATTGCTTCTGTAATGTGCATGAGAAGCGTAAACAAAGTTAACAGGACATTGAAATTCTAAGAATTTTGTATAAATACCTCAACGTTCTATTCACTCCATGTATATGTAATGTTGATAAGAGAGGGTAAAATATTAGGTTTTGATTTGAGGAAGTTATGTTTAAGGCATTGTTTGTGTCATACATTGCTTCTATAATGTGCATGTGAAGCGTAAACAAAGTTAACAGGACATTGAAATTCTAAGAATTATGTATAAATACCTCAATGTTCTATTCACTCCATGTATATGTAATGTTGATAAGAGAGGGTAAAATATTTAATGAGGAGGTTATGCTGTATGTAAAATTAAGAGAAGAATGAGTAATAAGTCATTTTTGTTATTTCTATGCTGAACAAATTGAAAAATATTTTTTGGAGATGAGTTTGATAACTTGTATGAGTTCTATGGTTAGGAATTTTGGTACAAGCAAACAGAATTATATTGGTGAAAGATCTGTTCTTTTTAGCATTTCTGTATTTAAGTTTCCATGTTCTGCTAATAAAATTCAATTTTATTAAGAAAATGAAACTTATAAAGAAAGATGACTAGCTTGCTATATTAGAGAAAATGTGTGTTTTGAGGTCAGATTTATTAGAGCATCAAACATGTTGTGATCTAAAGGATTTGAGTTGTGTTTTTGAGGACCGACAGGATGAAAAGTTCATCATGTTTTAAAATGCGCCTCATGTGCTAGCTTTGTGATGGTGTTATTTAGGAAACAGCTGGTATGCCATATATTCATATGATATCATAGAATGGCTGACATTTTGGTGACTTTAACTTCTTTTTTTTTGGTGTGATTGAATGTTCTATAGCAATCAGTGAAATATTGCAAATGTATAACAACTGTATGGACAAGTGTCTCTCTGGTTCCTCTCACATTTTCTTCGAGTGTAACTTATACTACAGAACTGAGCAATAACAAAATTTGCAAACCTGTGTCAGACATGAACTGCTATGCTGAACTGTAATTAGGAAATGATTAATTCAAATACCAGATGAACTCACCAACCGAGAAATTTTTAAATTAATGGCAGCTAACCCACTCTATGTTTGTGTGTTTTTTGTGCCACCAAAGTTGTGATCTCCAGCATCACTCAGCAAAGTTTGTCAGGTGTTAATATCCTTTTTTGTTCCTTTACCTTCCTTTTAACCCTTAACTTTTAGAAGTGATGGAATCTTTTTCTGTATTCACTATAAAGGAGATTCCTTCTAAAGTATATGCATTGGATTTACTGCTAGATTTATAAAGTGATCTTAAACTGTTTACATTATGTGTCGGAGCTGCTGTGCATTTATCCTTAATTTTTATGTTGATAATGGTGCTATCTTCCTTGTATTCCCTGTTACCACTTTCCTCTCTTTGAAAGTAAAACGCTTGATTCTTTTTCTTTCTGCAGGACTATACCAAGTATGTGAAAAACATTGAAGGTCTAAACATTACGGATGAAATGTTGAGCCCCAACTCAGTCACCAGGCAACTTAGTGACCAAATTTCTCTTGCAAAAGCCTTTGTTGTGATCGCCAAAGAAAGTAACAATATTCAGTTTGCTTGGGAATTAAGTGCCCAAATACGCAATTCCCAGGTCCTCCTTTCAAGTGTTGCAACAAGGCGAGCTCCTTTAACAACCAGAGAATCAGAAACTGCAATCCGTGACATGGCACTTTTGCTCCTCCATGCCCAGCAACTTCATTATGATAGCGCAACTATGATCATGAGACTGAAAACCAAAATCCAAACTCTTGATGAACAAATGGCTGCGGTGAGTGAGAAAAGCTCAAAGTATGGTCAAATAGCTGCTGAAGAAATCCCAAAAGGACTTTACTGCCTTGGTATTCGGTTAACTACTGAATGGTTTGGAAATTCAAATCTACACAGAAGAATGAATGAGAAAATGCACATTGAGACAAAACTTAGAGATAACAATCTCTATCATTTCTGTGTCTTCTCAGACAATATCCTTGCAACTTCTGTTGTTGTCAATTCAACTACTTTAAATTCCAAGAATCCAGATATGGTTGTGTTTCATCTTGTAACTGATGAAATAAACTATGCTGCTATGAAGGCTTGGTTTTCTATGAACACTTTCCAAGGAGTTACGATTGAGGTTCAGAAGTTTGAAGACTTTAAATGGCTAAATGCTTCGTATGTTCCAGTGCTTAAGCAGCTCCAGGACTCTGAAACTCAAAGCTATTACTTTTCAGGCCATAATAATGATGGCCAAACTCCTATCAAGTTCCGGAACCCAAAATATCTATCCATGCTTAATCACCTCAGATTTTATATTCCTGAAGTTTTTCCTGCACTGGAGAAGGTGGTATTTCTTGATGACGATGTAGTTGTTCAGAAGGATCTATCTGGTCTATTTTCAATTTATTTGAACAGCAATGTTAATGGAGCAGTTGAGACATGCATGGAGACATTTCACAGATACCACAAGTACCTGAACTACTCTCACCCTCTTATTAGAAAACATTTTGATCCTGATGCATGTGGTTGGGCGTTTGGAATGAACGTTTTCGATTTGGTTGAGTGGAGAAAGCGAAATGTAACTGAAATCTACCACTACTGGCAAGAAAAGAATGTGGATCGGACACTATGGAAACTTGGGACGCTACCGCCTGGACTTTTGACTTTCTATGGGTTGACAGAGCCTTTAGATCCCTCATGGCATGTGTTGGGATTGGGCTATACAAATGTTGATCCTCACTTGATAGAGAAGGGGGCTGTGTTGCACTTCAATGGAAACTCCAAGCCATGGTTGAAAATTGGGATGGAAAAATACAAGTCTCTCTGGGAAAAGTACGTAGACTATAGTCATCCTTTATTACAACAGTGCAATTTACATTGATTTTGGACATGGAAGCTTCATATTTTCCGGGTGCTGTAGATCAAGTATGCTTGCACAATTTTCACATGACCAACCGTGGCTGTTGGTTGTAAAAGTGCCTGATGTAGTACAGAATGTTAATTTAACATCAATTGATCAATAATTACTGCCTATTGCCCAACAAGTCTCGTTAGTTTATTACGTAGGCTAAGCTGCAAGCTCAAACCAACAGTCATCCGCTGTAGTTTTACTTGTTCTATCCCATTTTCGACACTTCTCGACAATGTGGGGTTTGCTTCTGCCGGAGTTTAATGAAGCTGTAAAGGCCCTTTGAATCTCTCATTTGTTCTTTCTTGTTTGTACCATGAACTCTTTCTTTTGTGGTTTCCCTATAACACAGGTATGGTTGTTTCTCATTTCCTAACATTTTATTGCTCTCTGATGAAATTTCCCCCTCCCCCTCTCCTTCCTTTCCCCCATTTGGCACAAATAAGGTAATTGCCAAGAGAATATTAACCCTCTATCAGTTCAAATTAATACCATGAATGCTTTAGCTAAGGGGTATCTCTTACTCTCTACGAGGGAAGTTCCTGGGCTGGGATGAGAACTGTACTTGGAATAATTCAGCCTCCTGTTTAACCTTAAAAAGCAAAAGCAATAATAATAATAATAAATCCATCGTCTTGATTTGTTGTCTTAGCAGAGCAATGGTCTTTTACAACATCTGTACCAGGAGCCAAATCCCATTAACACACCACTCAAGCATCCAAATTATCAACTATGGAGTCTTCATAATGACAATAACAACTTTGATTGTTCTAACCAGTCTCCATGCCAAATTTTGTATTGCCCTTTAAAAATGATCACGGGGAGAAAGCAAATAAAATATGGGTTTGGCTATGTTTATGTTGAAACGGTCCTGGTCTAAAGCATGGAGCTTTGGCTTCTCAGTAACTGTTGCCAAATGTCGGGGAAAAAATTTGATTGTTTTTAAAATTATTTTTTTATTTAAAAATATATTAAAATATTTTTTATTTTTTAAAATTTATTTTAATACTGTGACTTCACTCCATGAAAAAACTCTGATTTTTTTTTAATTTAAAGGAATTTTTTTTAAAAAAAAAACGTGTCTACGCCACGTAGATCATACACACCCTTAGTTACTTTTGAGAAAAATGTCAGACACGTGGCGGAAGCCCAGGTTAACCACTTGGAAACACAGATGCCGGCAAGCAAGAAGCAAACATTGAACAACAGCACTGCTTCACCTTTGTCTCCTACCTCCTAAGGTCTCTCAGGAAGTCTAACAGAATCATTTTTTTCCCAACATTACCCTGCCTGAGTGAGAAGTCAAGACTGAGTCAAGCAGATCCTGACAGTACTTTCAAGCTGATAAAAATCCAAAGAAAATCCCATTGATCAGCCGGCCTGTCATATCTACATTGCCGCCATTTTCAAAAAATGTTTGTTTTTCCTCTCATCCATTTTGAAGACAAAACAAACATCCCTCAAATCTCTCTATTGTTAGAATCCTCGCCTTCTCTCTTGTTCTCTCTCGCGCACACAAAGAAACGATGAAGAATACCGAAAATGAACCGTTTCTGCTCTCATCAGATCAATCTCTCAAGCCAAGAAGACCCAAGTCTCGGGAAGTAAGCTCCAGGTTTCTCTCGCCAACCTCACCTTCACATAACAATGGAACCCCATCTCCAAACCAAGGTTCCTCCTCATCACCACTTCGCCCTAAACCCTCCTCTGATGGTCGAAAGCATCGGAGCCTTGATGATCCTGGATTCATTCGAGGCCTTTGGCCTTCTTCGTCGCCTTCACAATCATCAAACAACCAAAAAAATCAAGGCACTCTAGCAGATCATCTTGGAAATGCAAGATTGAAAGATTTGTTAGACCACAAGAAAGATGAAAAACCCACGAAGAGTAGCAGTGTGTTTTCACTTGGTAGGCAAAGGAGTACTGGTACTGTGTTTGGTAGGGTTGAAAATGATAAAGAGAAAGAGAGCACAAAAGAAAATCATAGACCAATTCTTGGAGGATCTGCGAGATACACAGGGAAATTTCACTTTCCGGGAAAATCTTCTTCTTCATCGTCATCATCCTCCTCGAATTCATCGTCTAATAACAATCATGTTTATGTTCCTGGAAGATTATCTGTTGATGAAAATGCCCTTTATAAAAATTCGAAAGAAGTTGGTGCATCTCGGAGAAATTCGGATATATTTGAGGATAATCTCGAGTCAGAAATATCCGAGTGCAGTGATAAACATTCAGGAAATGATCTTTTTTCTCCAACTTTAGGAAGAAGTTCTAGGAAATCTGGTGTAGAGGTCTCTTCTAAATATATGAATGATATACCAACAAGGCCACGGAGATGGACAACGGATGCTAATGCTCAAACTGCAGTATCATTAGAGTCTTCTCCAAAAATGAAGAAACTTACAATGAAGAATGTGATTAAGAGAGCTAATTCACTTACGGGGTATGGGAGTGCCACATCCCAGTGGGCATTGTCACCAGGGCGATCAGGGTCACCGCCGATGTCAGTGGAAAGCAAGGAAAAGCTGATGTCCTTTTCAAATTTGAAACCGCCATCAAATCCGTCGAGGACTAAAGGTGTTGAGAAATTGCTGAATATGGGTCTGGACTTGTTTAAGGGTAAGAAATCTCTGTCATCTAGTTCATTGCTCTCAGGATCTGGGAATGTTGAGAACATTCATAAGCTAAGAATGCTTCATAATCGGCTGATGCAATGGCGGTATGCAAATGTTAGAGCTGCTACTGTGAACTTGAACATAAATAAGCAAGTGGAGGTATGCATGATTTAACTTTGCTGATCAAGTTATGCTAGTTGAAGGGTTTTATCAATATATTTAACTTTGCTATCACATTGGTATAAAAATGATTTATACCAATGGCAGGGTTCTAGCCTAACAACCATCACAAAGTTCTTCAATTGTAATTGAGCCTGAGAAAATTATTTCTGATGGTTTTCCAGAACAATCTGTTATGGGTGCTGGATAGTCTTTCAAAGCTTCGACTTTCTGTCGCACAAAGGAGATTAAAGCTTCAGAAGGAAAAGCTCAAGATGAAGCTAGACTTTGTACTTCACTCTCAAGTCAGTAACAATTATTTTTGCATCATGAATTAATAATGCCTGTATAGCAATCTCAATTATAATGTAATGTCATGATAGAGCAGACATGTTCATACACTCGTTTCGGATAATTTGTGTAGATCAAATTGTTGGAAGCTTGGGGAGACATGGAAAGGCAGCACTTATCTTCAGTTTCAAAGACTAAAGAGTGTTTACATTCTGTTGTTTGCAGAGTTCCCCTCATTGAAGGTGCAGAGGTAATCCCAGAGAAGAAGGGGCAAAAGGAAGCCCCTTTTAGCAGATAATGTTAAAACTATTTTGTGGCTAAGCATCAAGTAATTTTACTAATGAATGCTAAATTATAGGTTGATCCACAATCAGCTTCCATCGCACTACGACATGCATCAGATCTCTCAGCGTCCATCAAGTCAGCATTATCTTCATTTTCACCCTCAGTAAGCAGAAACTACTAAACCTATCACACTACGTCGGCGCTTGATGCCTCCTGTTTATGTCATCCGAACTAACCTTGAAATTCTTCCTTATCAGGCTGAGCAGTCTGTTGCACTTCTCTCACAATTAGCAGAGGTGGTTGCACAAGAGAAACTACTCGTGGAAGAATGCCTAGAACTTCTTCAGACAGTATCTGCACTACAGGTAGAAAGCTGAACGCTATCATTATGATCCCAGTAAATGTGATATCCAAGTTTTGAAAAACTTTATGGTTAACTTGTCATTCATCGAGTCTTGACTGGAAGTTCTTGACACTAACTTTTTTGGATCATGTTCACAGATCCAAGAGAAAAGTTTGAAGTGCTATATAATCCAGTTCAATTCGAAGCAACAACTGCAGCAGCAAGAACAACAATCACAGCTACAAGAAACCCCTTCTTAGGCAGAAATACAGGGAATTGAAGGAGAAATTTCTGTAGGTGACTAAAAGGGGAGGCTGTGATTGAATAGGGCATGATAAAATGTAATGTAGATGTGATTGTAAGCCACTTCAACTAGCTTCAAGCAAAAGTAAAACTGTCAACTTACTGTTTCTTCTTACCTTGACATCAAAGGTTGAGCTATTTTTCACCTGCTACTAATTTTTTTGTGCTAGTAAGAATCAAAATTGCTACCCTTGATTCAATTATTATGCCTAACGGTTTCCAAACATTGATAAAATGCAGGCAAACTTCAAATTTAGTTTCAAAAGAGTGAATATTATCCAATATCATCAAGTTTCACACACTAGAGTGGATCACTAAAATTGATTTATGCAATGAATCTACTTGAAAACTTGAGGTATCTGGATATATTTCAAACCAGAGGCGAATTATTCCTCATGCCACCTTAACCACATAAATGGTTTTGTCTTTGAGTTTGTCCCTTTTTTATATCCTACACAGAAGCTAGTTTGAAGATCTCCTAACAGTAAAGAAAAAATACCGGGATTTTAGTGTTTTCCCCGACCTGTATGCATAGTTGTGAACCCCGAAGGTGTTGGCATGGGATAATTAAGGGTGGGGAGGGTCAACCCTTGAAAAAAAGAGTTAAGGATTAAATCAATGTTGTTTTTATCAAAAATATTTTTTTAAAAAAAGAAATTAATGAGTTAAGGGTAGGTGATGTAGTCGACCTTATAAAAATTTAAAGTGCTGAGCATTCGGACAAGGATCAGATATAATTAAATGGGTATTTGATTCAAGTAAATTACATGTATGACTTGTCATGAACTAGTAAAATATATTCAGGTTTAAAAAAAAATCCGGTTATAAATTAGATTAACATTTTAAAACTAAAATAACAGCAGATTGGATTATTCGATCAAACTCAAGCTTTTCTAATTAATTTTATATGTGATTTTTTTTTATAAAAAATTACTTGGTCGTTTATTGGACCATAAAAGATTCTTAAATTAGACGTAAAAGTTATTGTTTTGATCAATTTTATTATTTGTTTTTAAATATTTTTAGATTTATTATTTATTTTTAAATTATGATTTAATTTTTTTAATACCTTCAAGCTTAAGGTTGCTTCGTAATATAGAGAGGTTTTTTAAAAATTATTAGGAACCAACCACCACAAATTTATTTTTTAAAAGATAAAATTATAAATTTAAAATTTATATCTACAATTATTTTCACCCATTAAAAATTTATGTGTTGTTCGTGTTTTCTCTGATTTTTCTATTTTATTAGCTTTTATGAGCATCAATCAAGTTTTTTACTAGATTAATTGATTTTTTTTTTTTCAACTTGATGCCTGAAAACAAGAAGCCTTTTCCCTGAAACCAACATCCAAGTCGTTCCTGGACACCATATTCTTTCCCCTAAACAGAACGGCATGTAGTTTTAATATCCATTCAACAAGCCTTTTCCCCAAAACCAACCGACAAGTCGTTAGATCCCACCAAAACAACATCTCACGGCATCGTTTCTTCCACTCTCCCGTCTTTTATAAGCAAAAAAAAGAATTCCAATCCTCCACTCTCCTTTCCATCTCCACTCTCTCGCGCTCTCTCTCGATCGCTACAACGAAAGAAAAGAGAAGAAAACCATGGCTACATTAGCGGCGGCTGCAGCAGCTCGACAAGCCGCTACTCTCTCTCGAATCTCCTCTCCCAAGTCACCAGCTCAAGTCGCCGCTCTCATCCACCGCCGCGGCCTCGCCGGCGCTGCAGGTAAATCCATCCCACAAAACACATATAGATACACACTTACCTAACATACATTTTATTTACTTATAAATGCACGTATATACATTTAACACACACGTATTTATTCGTCTCTACCGAAGATCAGAAGCTGATGATTAGATTAAAAGGTTGCAATCTTTGGCTCACTTTTTGAGAAATTTGAGCTTAATTAAATCTTGAAATTAGGTTTTAGTTGAAATAGATTTCACTCTTTAATTGAAAATTTCAGATTATTACTCTTATGAATATTTAAAATAAATGATGAATTTTTGCTTGGCGATTCTTTTTTTTCTTTTTTTTTTGTGTTTGTGATAATTGCAGACCACCATGGGCCATCGAGGATTAACTGCTGGCAAGATCCAATGAGCCCATCTAAATGGAAGGAAGAGCATGTCAGTCTTTTACATTTTTATATTATATTCTATATGCTTAATGTTGCAAAGATTTATTTATTTTTTTAAAAAATGTTCATTTTATTGTTTTTTGTAAGAGTTGTGTTTTATGTTTTGGCCAAAGGGTGTTGTGCATTTTGTCTGCAAACTAGAGTATTGTTTTTGGAGCAGTATTGCAGCCAGCGTTGATTAGGATTTGGGACTGTTTGATAGTCATTTTTTCTAGACAAGGAGAAGTTTTTTTTTCCGGGTTCATGCATTTTGAGTTTGAGTTTAACGAGTTTTATTTCGATTATCAAACAGTTGTTTGGTGTTTTATGGGAGCTTTCATGTCTGATTCTTTATATATGAGTTTCTGATCTATGTCCTTGTCCCATTAATGTTGTTGGTATTGGTGGTAGATGGATATAATGGAAGGTATGTGTTTAATGCAAATTGTCTTGACTGTTTGTTGGATGTTTGGTTTTACAGTTTGTTATCGTCTCTTTAAGTGGTTGGGGTTTAGCCTTCTATGGGGGATACAAGTTCTTCACAGGAGGCAAGGGGAAGGAGGAAGAGGTACTTTTGGATATAGTTTTACTGCTACAACCTTGTACTTTACTGTTATTTCTAGCCTAGTCATTGGAAAATTCAAAATTTCACATTTTTGTCATTGGATGAAGTGCCTTTGCTCCATTTATCCCACTTTTTAGCATATGCTACCTCTGCCCTGCTTTGTTCGTTCACATTTTTAGTCAATGATTGCCCTTTTTTCTAAATGAAGTACATGTCAACATATAATTTTTAAAAATTTATTTTCAATTATTATGATAATTACAACCATATTTCAAGGTACATAAGCTTGCACATTTTCCAAGATGGAAATTAAATTTTTAGTATGATAGATAATCATAAATAGTTGAAAATCCAATAGTAGTCAAATAAAATGCAACCAATATTGCCAAAGGCGCAAATTGCCTTAAGGTCGTAAGACCAGCTAATTGGATAAGACAACTTTCTGCAACAAAGAGAATTGAAATTATATAGAAGAAAAAGGGGCAGGAAAACAATAGTAAATCAGGGGAGAAGAGAGAGAGAGAGAGAGATGAAAGAATTGCACAACAGATCATTAAACTATTCAAGTACCTGTTTTATACTGTTGATGCAGCAATAGGTGGTATATGTGCTCTTTGATCCATGGAAGAATGTGTTTGTCTTTTCAATAACTTTAGAAAATACCTTTGAAGACAGCTATTATCTAAAGGGTGATATTATGAAAGCATTGCAAAACAATATAAATCAGAAAAAAACCCTGGAAGATTCTAGGCGACACCTCAAGTGCATAGTGCCTAGCTCTAAGGCACCCAGACAAGCACCTTGGCATCTTTGGCAACTTTGAATTTCATGGAGGAAGCGTAAGGCTCCTCCACGATCAATTTCTACCTCTCATCTTCTTCTTCCACCATTTCTTCACTTTTCCTTCTCTGAGTCTTTTTTTTTTGTAGTTCTACATACAGAAAAGCTTCTTCAATATTGTGCTAAACAAATTTGATTATGTGATGTGCAATTATTGAAGGAATTTACTTGTGAAGATTTTTTATATGCTTGGACCTTATACATAGCGATGAAATAAAAATAGGCAATAATCATATTGAGTATGGCTACACCTAACACAATTGCTACACCAATTATCTTAAGAGGAAATCTGGTATCAGGAGAAGGTCGTGTCTAAGTATAGCGAATAACATGGAGTAATTGCAAGATTAAGTCTTGAGGTTAACTTTTTTGTGTTTGATGGGGATAGCAAGGCTTATAGATGGAATGCAATTTAGGAGAACACGGTTTCTACAATTATTGGTGAACCTCTCAATTGCTCAAGCCATTTGCGAACTTGATAATTCTTAGCTGTCAAGCAAAGAGAGTATTAACTGAAGGTTTATTTTTAGGAAAACCAACAATGTGATCTCATAAAAGAAACTCACAATGAAATGTAACTTGCCAACTTTAGCTAGTAATTCTGAGATTACAGTTTTGTTTTCCCTTTTTCTGACATTTGATTATTGTTTACAGAAAGTGGTAGAAGCAGCACACTGAGGCTTGAAGCGTGTAATCGTCCCATGAATTTTCTGGTAATAATGTGTTTGGCTGTACTTCACGTCTTGGGATCAATTTTCCTTGTTCGCAGATGATTCTGCTGAAAAGTATTGTCATTTGTTTTAATAGAGAATGATGGATTATTAAACTTTGAAGTTAAATTGCTAATTTTGGTAAGTAAATAAGCCCTTTTACTTTGGCATGGCCATTTGGTTGTCACTCTAATGGTTTGATGTTTATCCTTCAATATTCTGATAATCCGATACTATATTCCCCTAGTCCAAATTCATGTAATGGATTTACTACAAATTACAGGTTTATGTTGTGCCCTTTCTTTCCTTTTCTTTTTACAGCAAACTGAACTGATGTTAAAACTTTGACCTAGCTTTGCAATAGTAATTGAAGTTGGGACAAATGTGTGAAAAATTTATCATGGTCTGGAGAAATTAATGCTTGGGTTATTTAAGAAAACAAGTTGACAACAATGGAGTAATGTTGCGATGGAAATTGTACAAAACCTGGGTGTGAATCACAACCGTTTGATTGAAACTGTGGTGCGTTTTTTGAACTCAATCTGGAAGAAATGGTTATGAAAAAGGTTAAAATCCCGTTAAATTACCAGTGGGGCAGAAACATTTTCCCAGTAAAAATTTGATCCAAAATACCATAGGAAGCAGGACATTTTCCAGCAGATATCATTCCCTACCATCTGGGTTCTTAACTTTTTATTTCAAGATTACTCTCATGGGCATTTCTGTGCTGCCAACCACCAGTCTCCAGCAAATTTATATGCCATGTATTTATGTATTTAGTTTTAAACTCCAAGCAAACTTGATAGGAGTCCTAGCAGTCATGCGGATAGAAATCTAAGACCTTTACAGCAAGTAAGAATACCAAATGCCGTTGTTAATCAGCTAGAACTCGGACTCGTCCGTTTCCTCTCTGTACTCTTCTTTGTCTTCTTCAAAATCAGAAAATGAGTCCTTGTAAAAATATGCAGCTCCTCCATCTGTCTCCTGTTCTGTATCTGAATCCTCTGTTTGTTCTTGCTTTTCATGGTTTCTGATTAGTTTCACTTGTTCATTACTGTTTTCTTTGTTGTTCATAATGCTGCTGTTTCTGCTTTCTTGCGTGCCACTGGCTTGTTGTCGATCTTCATGTTGTTGGCCTTTATCCAGGCTCTGTTTCCTGTCATTGCTTCTGATGTTACCAGGCTGGCCATCAAGGCTTCCATTTGTCAGCTCTTTGCTGTCATGAGCTATCCGGAGCCTTTTCAATGTCTCATGGTCTTCACTCATCTGGTGATTTGTACCATCTTTCCCCAGTTTGTTTTGCAGATCTTTAGAGTCTTCATGGTTTTGATGCTCCATTGTTTTGCCATCAGAAGAATCCACTGCCTTTCTTATTTCTTCTGTTTTTCCATCATTGGACGCTCTTCCCTCTTCTCTGTCTATCAGTCTTCCTTGATCATCAGTAGGAGACTTCCTACTTCTCATCTTCTCAGCCCCATTGTTTTCATGATTTCTAATCTCCAGCAGCCTATTCCTGGTACCCATTTCCCCTCTCTTTCCTCTTACTCTGCTAGCATGGCGGTATTTCTCCTTCCTCGTATTTCTGGAGTTGTCCATCATTTTCAACTTCACACCACCCCTAAAAGTTTCTTGATGACCTTCTGCCTCCTGAACATTTTCGAGTTCCAGCTTCCCATCTCGGGTAACTTTATGCTTTTCACCATCCATTGATTTCTCGTCATTATCTGCATCTGCAATTTTTGATACTCTTCTAATCCTGCTCACGTTCGACTCAGTTGCATTTGAAACATTATTTTCCTCTCCCGAACCAGAAGTGCCCTTCTCTTGAGAACTTTCACTTTTGTACACTTGATCATCATTAATTCCAATGGCTCTTCCATTTCTAGACCCTTCAAGAATCTGCAACTGCTCTCCTCTGGGCTCTTCTATCCTGTCAAGAATTGCTACCTTGCTTTCACTTGCATTTTCAACTGTGGCAGTATCACCCCCCTGTTCTTGATTAATGGATGTAGTGTTGCCTTCGTTACCCCTTGTTGAATTCAAACCATTACTATCATTTGCAGATTCTTGCAACAGAACCTCTTCTTCACTCTTTCCAGCCTCTATCTTATTCTCGCTTATCATATTCAAGGTCACAGTCCCGTTTACAGGTGGGCTCGATGGGTCATCTGTGCTGACTGACCATATCTTAGCTGGGTAGTCAAGACGGTGCTTCAAATCCTCAATTTCAGCTTCCTTTTGTTTCAGACTTTCTCTAAGTACTTCCATTTGAAGAGTTTCTTTCTCTGCACCTTTGTTCGTCTCTCTTAGCATTTTGATCTCACTTTGCTTCTCCTCGAGTGCAGACTCCATTATCTTTTGTTCATCCTTCATAGAACCAATCGTAGACTGCATCTCCAGAAGCCGCCTGTCGAGCTCCATCTTTTGGATTCTTAGAGAGTAAATCTTTGCTTTCATCTCTTCAGTCTTCCTCTTCATTTCTTTGCTGCGTTGTCCTTCCTTCTGAATAAGGAACAAAAGAAAAGATGTAACCAGTGTTAGTATTCGAAATTTAGTAAGGATTAAACATCATAATCTAGATTATACACCGCAAAGCGAAGTTCAGTATCTCACTTTCTGAGTGTTTTTAACCATAATCATGGCAGATATAAATGAATATAATTGAGTTACGTCTGCTCCGTGCATGAAAGATGAACTTGGTCCAAATATTTAAAATGGACTTGGTCCAAATATTTTAAAAAATTACTAAAACAAATAAAGGCTTCTTTGAGATATATCTATATATATATATATAGAACCCGTATTAAGATAAAGTTTTTACTTTAAAAGAAAATAGTTTTTTTTTTCATCTTTAATTCTCTGAATTAATTTGATAAGATTTTAAAAAAATATTTGTATTATAAAATATTTTTTATGATTTTAGTAATTGAAATATCACTGAAAATAATTAAAAACGAATTCTCACGCCATCAATAAGTTTCTTTTAAATCTATCGTGAGAATTGAAGGGATACTGTTGAGGGAAAAGTCAAGAGATGCCAGAGGTTAAAACTTAAGAGAGGAGCTATTGAGCTCTGTATTCATGAGTCATCCTGTCAGGATAGGGAGTCGGAAAAACATGAAAATTGATCATGCATGCACACAGAATCCCAGATGAAGCACTAGTTTTCTTAGTCTTCCACATTTTAGTTGTTTATGGGTAGAATTGCATGCTACCTAAGAATATAATAAGGGGATTTAATATCGTATTAATTAGATGGGATTTGTCATTTGTGCTTAATCAAACAATAGATTAGTTTGGTCCGATCGATCCAACCCTGGCGGCCAGAAGATTTTAACGCATCATCAGCATTATTCATCAAACATCTCCATCCAGGGGGTCCAGTGAAATGTCATCACATTACAAGACTTTCATCTAACCAAATGACTTTGCTCCATCACGATGAGAATCTGGCCCATGACATGAGCCGATTGCATTAATTTTTTTGGCAATCTATCAAACCAATGATCACAATGTTTCTTTGGACTTTGGGTTATTATGAGATCATGCACGCATTAGTCCTAACCACACAGGCAATTTGCCTCTAGAAAGTTCATTTTTATAAGCAGAAAAATCGTACTGTAGAGGTGAAGTTCTCAACTTTTTGTGAAGGATTTTTCTTTGGCTGATGGGTGGGTCAATAGCTTTTGGGATCATGCACTACCTACTAGCTTCTAGGTATGGCAAAATGAAAGCTGCGTTCTACCTAATCCACATGGGGTCAAGTACGTTGAAGACAGTAAAAAACTGGCTGGAGAGCAAAACTGGTCCCAAAAAATGGTGGGTTTTCCATGACTGAATTAGTGAAATTGCTAAAAGAAGTTTACTTTTTCTACTGAATTGAAGTCACAGGCGCCCTTCTTTGCACCAAAAACTGGTGAGAAAATTAAAGCCATGAAAGAATCATAGGTTTCAAGCAGACAGGAAGACACGTCAAAAGTAGCATGCATGCATGAAAGAGAGGGAAAGAGAGAGGGACCTGCAAGAGAAGCTGAAGGGAAATGAGCTCTTGGCCCTTCTCTTCGACAAGGAGGTTGAAGATGCGCCTCTCTCTGAGCTTGTGTAGCACCATAACGCCAAGCAAAGCAGCCCCAAATGCTAAAAGCAACATCAACCCATATGGCTTCCCTCTATTTCCATTGCCGTTTCCTTTGTGGGACCCCCCCATAGCCATGATCTCTCTAGCTAGCTCTTAATTAAAGGTGAAGTTATTGAGACTAGAAGAAGAAATGGGCCTCTCTCCCCTTTTAATTCTCTAGCAAGGTTTGAAGTATTTTATACCTACAAGACCTTGCTTGCCATGGAAAAAGAGTCATGCATGATGCATTTACTCCGCTCTCTCACTCACTCCCCCCCCCTCTCTCTCTCTCTCTCTCTCTCTCATACAAAAGAGCGGGGTTAACAAGGATGGAGAAGCATGGAAGCTGTTTCCAGGCGCTGACTCTGGAGCCCTTTTGTGGCTCTGTATATATAAATATTTCAAGTTTCCATGCCGTACAC
>Ga0325414_1002435_pt1 | contig 18842 bp, 17 predicted proteins | sample PopdelMetagenome_8_FD_206183 | JGI IMG/M metagenome (GOLD analysis project Ga0325414, IMG submission 206183) | Populus deltoides microbial communities from Bellville, Georgia, United States - Leaf-PdKOR-R3 | ecosystem: Host-associated > Plants > Phyllosphere > Phylloplane/Leaf | place: USA... | reverse complement strand
ATTTCCATGCTCTTCCTTATTTTATTTTCTTGCCTTAGATGTCCAGAAAGGTATGGATGTTAGCTTTTTAATGCCACTGGAATCACTTCATTTCAACCTCTAGAGCTCACGCTCTACACAAAACATCAACTGAAGGTCAAATTTGTCAATTATCTCCAATTTACTCATTTTTGCATCTTTCATCCAAAAGTGCCTTCAAAACATAAAACAAAGAATATTAAGGCATTATATATATAAAACATAGGTAAAAAACTAGTTAAATGTGGGTGAAACTATCGAATAATATGGTTGCATCAAAAGGAGCAGAAGAAAAGGTGTATAGACTCAAGAAGGCCTTATACGGACTCAAACAAACTCCTTGAGCTTGGTACAATAAGATTGAGTCCTATTTTATCAAGGAGGGATTTGAAAGATGTTTTTATGAGCACATTTTGTTTATAAAGACAAAAAATGAGGAAGATTTCTTGTGGTAAGCTTGTACATGGATGATCTCATTTTTACAGGGAATGATGAAGCAATGTTTGGGAGGTTTAAAGACTTTATAAAGTAGGAGTTTGATATGTATGATCTTGGGAAAATGAAATATTTTCTTAGTGTGAAAGTGGTGCAAAGCACTAAGGGAATTTTCATATGTCAAAAGAAATATGCTAAAGAAGTGTTGAAAGGGTTTTGACATGGAGAGTTGCAATCCTGTGAAGAATCCAATTGTGTCAAGGTTTAAACTTGTTAAGGATGAAGGTAATACCAGTATTGATGCTACTACTTATAAGCAAATGGTGGGCAGTCTCATGTATTTGACTGCCACCAGACTAGACTTGGTGTCTGTGGTGAGCTTAATTATTAGGTTTATGGAAATGCCAACTGAATTGCATCAACGAGCAATGAAAAAGATCCTTTAATGGTTAAAGGGCACTGTTGAGTTAGGGATTCTTTACAAGAGAAGAGGAGTAGATAGTTTGATAGCTTATTATGATAGTAACTATGCAGGAGACATTAAGGATCGAAAGAGTACGTCGGAGTATGTGTTCTTATTAAGTTCAAGTGTTGTGGCTTGGTCCTCAAAGAAGTAGCAGGTGGTCACACTCTCTACCACTGAAATAGAGTTTATAGTAACCTTTTATACATGTCAAGGTGTGTGGATGTAGAGGATTCTCAAAAAGCTTGGTCATGAACAAAGTAAGTGCATTATGGTTTTTTATGACAATGGCTCAACTATTAAACTTTTGAAGAATCCTGCTTTGCATGGTAGAAGTAAACACATTGATATCATATTTAATTTTCTTCGTGATTTAACAAAAGATGGGGTTGTTGAGTTAGTACATTATGGTTTAAAAGATCAAATTGCTGACATTATGACTAAGCCTAGGCATTTTTTAGATTGAGATACCGGCTAGGTACCAAAAGTAAATTGACTGCAATTTGCAGGCCATGGAGGATTTGTTAAAGCTGTAGATCTTTTGGTGACTAAGTTAATAAGACTTATCACATTTCATATAGTGTTAGTTACTATTATGTTAATAAAGCCCTAGTTACAATGGTTTACTTTAGACTTTGAATCATTCCATAACAGATTCATCATGTCTTTAGAACTTGTTAACGTGGTTGTTTTGATTTCATTTTTGTTTTGTAAGACTACTATAAAACTACAGTTTCATTGATCAATAAACATGCTTTTTACTCCCAAAATTATGAGATTTTGTGATTAGAGCTTTAAGTTTCTAATAATATTTTCATTTGAAAATACATCGAAATAATATATTTTTTTATTTTTTAAAATTTGTTTTTAATATCAGCATATCAAAATAATATAAAAATATTAATTTAAAGTAAAGAGAAAACAAAAAAATTTCATTTTTTTTCAAAAATGTTTTTAAAGCAAACAAAAAGTCTTAATAATCCAAGACTTTAAAAACAAAATAATTTTAAATTAATTTATCTGCAACACACGACCAAAACCTTAAAATTTATTATAAGTAGTTGCCATCAATTCTTGAACTCTATGACATCACATGCATTTGTAATAGTTATTATTTTGCTCCATTATATGCTTTCGTATTAGTAATTTTGAAAAATGTTTTAGTACGAATTATTTTTAAAATGTTTTTTTTATTTAAAAATATATTAAAATAATATTTTTTATATTTTAAAATTTATTTTTAATATTAACACATAAAAATAATTTTAAAACATTAATTTTTTTTAAAATAAGTTGTTTAACAAACATTTTTACATCCAAAAACAGTATGATAAATAGTCTCCCGAACACTCTATTAGTTATTAGCATAGCTTTTAGACCCGGTCCAGTCCAAGGCCTCAGTTTCGGGTTTTGACCAGGTTATCGGGTTAATTTTTTTTAAAAAAATCAAAACGATATTGTTTTAGTAAAAAAATAAAAGTCAACAGATTGCAACTGAATTTTTAACCGGGTCTTGCCGTGTCAGCCAGGTCATCGAGTCAACCTATTAAGTCAGCAGAGTCACACCAAATATTTTTTTCTTGTTTTTTTAATTTAGATTAATTTCAATTCCAAATCAATCAAATTCAAAATCAACTTATTAGAATGAGTTTTAAAATTATAGTTAATAGTCTCCTTTGAAGCTTATAGGTTACACATTATCTGTTTAATGAGGACGTCAACAGCATGTGAATGGAGAAGGACATAATAGCCCCCGTATTGCCTGGGAGTTTGAGCTCTAGCTAGCGGGGGCCAAAATCTCAGGCAAGAGAGCTGATAACACATACTAGTACGTACACAAACACTAACCCTATCTGGTCACGTGAGGGTTAATTTAACGGTTGACTTATCAACAGTTACGGGTTGACCCCACCATAGAAGGATTAACAAGGGAAGATAATACTCTTACAACCTGATGATTAGTGCACAGATCCCGATTAACTAACAAAATGTTAATCAACTCGACAGGTCTTTAATATGTTTTTTTAGCCGAGTATCGCCAGAGGATGTGGGTGGTAAAGGAGGAAATGTCACGTGCTTACACCTCTCCCTTTGTAGTGCCGCAAAATGCGGGGCTTTATCCCTGTTGTAGATTCCACCATGTGCCCCATGGCCTTGTAAGTCACTCTCTTTTTTTAAGGTTTTGAGACATCTTTTTCTCTTCTTTTTAGAGCATTCATATCCATGTTTTTAATTAAATAGTTAAAAATCATTTTCACTAGTTCCTTGAGAACATCATGAATTTATTATTCAAAATAAACATGAGATGAATATTAAGTGTACATAAACAATTCATCACAAACCTTTCCTTAAGGAATAAGAATAGCATCATCAATTGTCATTTACAGTTAAAGCAGCAAAGACAAATAATTGACTAGCAACATCATGCACTGTTGTATGCACAACATAAATATGAAGAGCAACAAATTGAGTAAATCGCAGGGCCGTGGATGAATTAATCAATCAGCAAATTCAGAAAGATTAAATAGCACAGAGAATTTTTGCAATCGACAAGTGGTTATGATCACCGACTTGAACAAATCCAAAACCTTTGCATTGTCCTGTCCCAAGGTCAAGAGGCAGTTGTACAAGCTCCACAGTACCGAATGGTTCGAAAAGCTGAGAGCAATACAGAGAAGAAAGATAAGACATTAATCGAAACAGGATGAACGTTTTAGCAATTGGAAGTACTAGTGAAGTGAGCTTGCTCATCTGAATATTTATTCTGCAAAACGTTTCTGCATTACATCAAGATTCAGTACCTAATCAACTCATTGTTTTGATTATGATTTTACCTTGGATTCACCATATGGTTTATAGCAGCAGCCCTAAATTCATAGAACTTTATGCTAGTAGCAGCTTAACCTTTATTCTGTGATTTACAAACAGAGTTACAAGGAAAGCAGTCATATTACAATGTCCATTCTTAATTCAACAGAAAATAGTAATTAGTTATCCTTTTTTATCATTCAATTGAGCATCACGTGCATGGAAAGGAGATTCAACCAAACTCCTATCCCACGTAAAACCATTATCCACAATCAAATCACACACTCATGTTTTCCAGCCCATCCGGATTTGGAGTTTGAACATACCTGTTGGAATCATTCTTTAGCCAAGCCTCAGAACACACACTAACCTTTTGGCCCGTACCAATTCGCCAGCTTGTTCCTTTTCTGAGGACTTCTTGAGAGCTGAGAATGCTTCGCCAAACATAACTTGGATCATGCCCTGGTGTGGCATGTAAAAAGTCTCCTCTAGGGAAATATCTAGCTTTGATAATTCTACTCACTAGTGAGTGTGGTTTGACAACAAGCTTCGATCCCAACTTACCGAGAAGTGCTATATTGAAACAAAGCAAATTTATAAAGCCCAGGCCACCAATGTCTTTCTTTCTGCATAGCCTGTCCCATCCCTGCCAAATAATACCTCTGCCATGCTCCTGATTAGTACCCCACCAATAACTATTCATCATTCTCTGCAACTCCTCGCATAAATACACTGGCAGCAAGAAAACTCCCATGGTATAGGTAGGTGGAGCCTGAGCAACCGAACTAAGCATAACAGCTTTGCCTGCTATAGACAGCAGCCTCCCCCTCCAGCCCTGAAGTCTTTTCCATTATCTGTCACGCAGAAACGCAAACACTTGTCTTTTATTACATCCAATTAAGTAAGGCTAAGCCCAAATAACGCCCATGATTTAGCGGGGAGTGAACTTCCAGTATATTAGAAAGATGTTGTCTGCATTCAATCTTGACATTGCTGCTGAAAAATATTCCAGACTTCTGGAAATTCACAGCCTGACCCGAATCCAACTCACACTGCTTAAACATGAACTTAACTGCACCAGCCTCTTGAGCATTTGAGTTGAAGAAGAAAAAACTGTCATCAACAAAGAGCAGGTGTGACACTGATGGAGCTGCTCGACACACTTTAATACCATATATATCACCTCTTTCTTCAGCCTTTTGAAACAGTGAGGAGAGGCCCTCACTGCACAAGATGAAAAGGTAGGGGAAAGAGGATCCCCCTGCCTAAGACCTCTGAAAGGTTTAATTGGTCCAACCTCATGACCATTAAGACATGCATAATAGGTGACTCTGGAGACACAAAGCATAATTAGTTGCACCCAATCAGATGAAAAGCCCATTCTCATCATGATTGCCTGTAAATAGTCCCATTTAACCCTGTCATACGCTTTGCTGATGTCCACTTTCAATGCGACAGTTCCTTTCCTCTTCATTGAATGTATTGATTCAAACCCAACCACCACATTATCCGTGATGGATCTACCAGGGACAAAAGCTGCTTGAGTTGTGGAAATAATATCATCCAAGATGACCTTTAACCTGTTCGCCAAAACTTTTGCAATTATCATGCACAACACATTGCAAAGCGCTATTGACCGCAACTCCTTCATCATTTGGGGATTGTCACACTTGGGAATGAGAACCAATAAAGTGTCTCTTAGCGAAGGAGGGAATTCTTTGTTCGCCAACCAGCCCCTACAAGCCACACAAAATATCAGCTCCAATTAAGCTCCAGAAGTGCTGGTAAAATTTGGGATTAAGATCATCAAGTCCAGGAGACTTGATAAACTTATCTGGTGACATACTAAACACAGCCTCTTTGAACTCTTCGTCTACGAAAGGTGCAAGAATTATACCATTTTGTGCACTGGAAACACATGGCTGCACACATTTTATTACAGAGCAGTCAGATTCAGGACTTTTGTCGAACAGATGGTGGAAATAGTCCAGCACCACATTCTTCATGTGCTGTACCCGAGTCATTGTTACGTATCTGGTTGACATAATAAGTGAAAGAAGTTGCAACAAGAAGAAGACTACTCTGGGAAGGCAAGAAGGAGCGGGAAGTAGAGAAGTCAGGAACACGCAACCTGCTGTTTAGTTGTTAATATTCTGTTAGTTGGAGTACATTCGGTTAGCAGAGTTTGTTAATCAGTTAGAGTTAGTTGGATTAATCTGTTAATAGTTGATGTTGATTACTATAAAAGCACATTGTATGGATTATATCGGATATTACAGTCCAATTTCCAATATATTAGTTGATACAGAAAGATATTACAGTCCAATTTCCATCTCATTCTCTCTGTAACACTCTTCTCTGCTAAACATTCTATTCTTAACTCTCACCTTCTTGATTTGTTAAGCTGAACTTAACAGTCATCAATCAGTTTTATAAGTTTGTTGGCCTTCCTTCTACTCGAAGTCCTCGCGTGGAAATACTTTGTATTAGAATCACCTTCTTTTAACCAGAACAACTTGGCTCTCTGCTTCCAATACTCCTCCCGGGCAAGCAGCCACGCTAATTTCTCCCTGCATCATCTAGAGTAAGCTTGGACAGATTCAGTGTCCATCAAAGGCCTCAAGACTCGAATGTTGTTGTGACATTCTCTAACCTCAGCTTTAAATTTGGTAGCTAGGTCCCTACCCCATTGAGACAGACTTGTTGAACACTGATCAAATCTGTCAATAATTCCTTGACCCATAGAGCCTTCCCATGAACGATGGACCGCTGTTTTAAGAACTGTTCCCTTATCCAGGAATTTTCAAACCGAAACCTGAAATGTTTTCGATGAACAATCTGCTTCCTAAAGACTAACTGGATTGGACTGTGGTCTGAAGTGGAGCTGGTGAGGTTAAGAAGCTCTACTTCTTTAAAATGAGAGAGCCAAGAAACAATACTGAAAGCTCTGTCTAACCTTTCCTAAACCCAATTTTGAGTGCCCTCGACCCCTCTCCCAAGTGTTTGGATATCCCTCGAGAGGGATATCGGTGAGTTGGCAGTCTTCTATAGCCTCCCTAAACCCTTGAATCAGAGCATCAGGGTGGTCGGTATTCCCCCATTTGTCTTCCACACTCAACATATCGTTGAAGTCACCCATACACACCCACGGCAAGTTGGATCTCCTACTCAGTGCACGAATCAGGTTCCATGACTCTCTTCGTCTCCTTCGCCCAAGAAAGCCATAGAAACCAGTGAGCCTCCACTCAAACATATCAGGGCCAACAATAACCATGCCAACATGATTTTGAGAAAACCCCATAAGTGTAACTAAACTAGATGATCTCCAAAACACAGCTAGACTCCCTCCCCTACCAAGTCTATCAATAGAGAAACAACAATCAAACTTACTCTCAATCTTTAAGACTTCGATCTTATTTCTACAAACTAGAGTTTCTAATAACTTCAATCTTGGCGTGACAATATCGTTTTCGTTTCCTTTTTACTAATCTAATAACAAAATCATCGATAGAACATGGCTTTCCATTCATAAGTTTGCACCATGCCTCGCTATATTCTTAATTAATTGGGTAGCCATGGAACATATGGCACCTCAATTTCTCTGCCTTCTAGTTCATTAGCTTACCTTTTCTTTCTGGATTACATCCTCGGCTGAAATTTAAATTAGTGCTAACGTGCACTGAAAAAACGGCTATTATTTATTCATGCATGTTATATATTGGTTATGATACGCTGTTGGGGAACATGCATTAGGCATATATGAATTTGGAACCAACAGCCTTCGTTTAAAAATGATCCGTTATTCATTTACAAAAAAAATGATCCAATATTTAATTCACATTTATTGTAAGCCCCTAGAAAATAAATGCATGAAATTAAATAAATACAAAAGAACCCATTAGTGAAATACAAAAGTTTTAGCTTAAAGTATAAAATACACATAAGTAAATAAGGAGAAATTAGGACCTAATGTGGGAAAGACAAAGGATAAGAGGACTAAATTGAAAAGGCATGAACAAGTGAGGGACAAAAAAAAAGAAAAAAGAAAAAAGAAAAACTCGTAAGCCCTAGAAAGAAGATAGGGGCTCACGCCAGAAAAAAGGGGGGGTCATTCTTCTCTTTATTCTTCTCTTTAGCACATTCTCTCAAAGAACAAGTAGAGAAAACACATGGAAGCAAATCCATGAGAGAAAATAAAGAGTTTGAGTGAAGATTTAAACACAAGAAACAAAACAAATTGAGGGAGAAAAAGAGAGGAGGTTAGCAGCAATAGAGAGAAGATGAAGAGAGGCCAAAAGATTTGAGGGAGGAGTTTTGAGGAGCGAAAAACACAGCTAGAACAAACCTAAAACTTTCTTAGACCAATTTCTAATACCTTTGGTAAGTTTTATACAAAAATATTAACTCTTGGATTATAGTTCGTGAGGGATTTTTTTGGGGTGGATAGAAAGTGAGGATAAAGTGTAAAAGATGAGGTGAAGAAGACTTGATAATGTTTTACAAATACTAGAGAATAAGATAAGTAAGATAAGGCTTGAAGCCTTCGACCATACATGAACAAAATGATAAGGGAAAACATTTTGATGTTGAATTGTGTATGCATGTTAAAATAACAAGTGTAGAATCATACAAGAAACTATGGTGCGTTGAAACATAAACATATACACAAATTCATGTGGTGTATGCTCTTGTAAAGTTTAATTTTGAATGTGTTATATCTCAAGAATGATCATTGCTATGGAAATAACATGTTTTGTATACAAGGATGATAAAAAGAAGGGAAGAAATGCATGAATATGATTGGTTGTGTGTTAGACCTATAAAACCAGAAATTTGGACAGTATTTCTAACTAACTTGTGACCAGAAATTGGACTAGTTGAATGCAGCATTTGGGATGTTATCCTTCATAAAAGTTGTATATTTAGGTGTTATCCTTCTGATGGGATTGGATTCACCCAAATCAGAGTTATAAAACTCTAGATATAGGTAAAAACTTGAAGATAGGTCAGGTTGGGAATTTTTGGACACAATGTACATCAGACCTTAAACCAGAAATTGAGACTTACAATGAGGAAATTTGGGGTAAGTGTCTCATGGAAAATGTGGGTAGCAATATTAGCTCTTGTAAGAAACAAACCTTACCCCATTTGGAGTTATAGAACTCTAAATATAGATAAACCACTAGAGAAGGGTCAGGTTGTATGTTATAAGACAAACCCATATGCTATTGTAGTTTGACGAATTTAAGTGTAACGACCCGGCTTTTTCAAGGCTAAAATTGATGGATTTTTTTTTATCGTCCAGTTTCTAGATGTTTTTCACCACATCATTCTTTAGATTTATCATTGCATTTTGTTCATTATCAAGACACAATCTACGTAGGATAATGTAAATCAACATTCCTATAAAACAGATTCTCAATACACGTGCCCATAATATTATATTTCCATACTCATAGGTTTACATTATATCGTATTGACATACTCATAAATTCACATTCTTGTTCTAGTCTCGTTAACATTACGATATCATACAAGAGTTTCAAACAACAAGTTACACAGCTAGTACTTTCGTTATCCTGACCTCATGTAATTTCACAACACGACATCCTCATTTAATAAATACCTCATATGTATATCCATACACATCATACAACTTGTTCGTGCATTCACATACGTGTTCCATTTCAATTTTCATTACTAGTCTTTACAAAAAGGGTCGGAGGACTAATTTAGTGATTAACACGTCCGTTTATATAGAACTCATATCACTCATAACATGTGAATATATAGTTCTTTTCAAATTGTGTGAGCTAGGAAACGGATTTCCCTACACACTATGTTGGTATGATGTCCCTGTTACAACACAAGATAATTTTAAGTATTATAGGCAATTTAAAGAAACATAATAAAACAATATTAGCGTAACATTTCATTCATGGACCAAAAGAGCGTAATTCTATCATTTCTCTTTACATATGTAAATACCACCGTTAATAATTCATCAATTACTGAAGCTAATTACAATACTCAAGCTCGATCATTCATCTTGAATACTGTTAGCCAAACTAATGTTATTCTCTGTTTAAAACATAACAATCGTAACTCTTGCATATACTTAGTATATAGAAAACATAGTATACATGAATGCATCAATTCTTGAAATTAACTCCTAACTCTCAAATCCAGCTATCCTCTTAGGATGCCATTAGCCGAAGCAAATCATTTATTCATCCGGGTCATCCACTTAGGATGCTATTAGCAGAAGCTAGTCATTTATTCATCTTGGTCATCCACTTAGAGTGTCATTCGCTGAAGCTAATCATTTACTCATCCTAGTCATCCACTTAGGGTGTCATTAGCCGAAACTAATCATTTACTCATCCTAGTCATCCACTTAGCGTGCCATTCGCTGAAGCTAATCATTTACTCATCCTAGTCATCCACTTAGGGTGTCATTAGCCGAAACTAATCATTTGTTCATCCTGGTCATCCGCTTAAGATGCCATTAGTCGAAGCTAATCATTTATTAATCCCAGTCACCCTCATAAGATGCCATTAGTCGAAGCTAATCAATCATTTGTCTCGGTCATCTATTCGAATGTCATTAGCCGAAGCTAATCAATCATTTTTCCTGGTCATCTATTCGAATGTCATTAGTCGAAGTTAATCAATCATTTGTCCCGGTCATCCCTTCGAATGCCATTAGCCGAAGATAATCAATCATTTGTGCCGGTTATCCATTTGTATGCCATTAGCCGAAGCAAATCAATCATTTATCCCGGTCAATCCTTCAAATGCCATTAGCTGAAGCTAATCAATCATTGGTGACGGTCATCCATTCAGATGCCATTAGCCGAAGCTAATCAATCATTTATCCCGGTCATCCCTTTAGATGCCATTAACTGAAGCTAAACATCAATCAATCAAACATTCCAGAGGCGGTTTATGAACTCACTACAACATGGTAATATCCTTTGAATTGCACATTTAAATGATTCATAACAACTTGACATTCACTGCAACATAATAGCAAACCCTTCGTGATACTCGTATAGGCGTTCCGTAATAGTTTAACATTCAATAAACACGATAATAGATCCTTTGTAATACACAAACAAAACATTTCATAACAGTTTAGCATTCAGTAACACAATAGTACACCCTTCGTATTACTCATCCAATCATTCATGACAATTAATGTTTAATACAATGCAACAATAGATCCCTTGTAATACTCATATAACCATCCATGATAATTAACATTCAGTATAATACAACGGTAGATCTTTCGTAATACTCATACAACCATTCATGATAATTTCATTCGATATAATACAACAGTATATCCTTCGTAATATTCATACAACCATCCATCACAATTACATTCAATAAGACACAATAGTAGATCCTTCGTAATATTCATACAACCATCCATCAAAATTACATTCAATAAGACACAACAATAGATCCTTCGTAATATTCATACAACCATTCGTCACAATTACATTCAATAAGACACAACAGTAGATCCTGCGTAATACTCATACAAACATTCATCACAATTACATTCAATAAAATACAATAGTAGATCCTTTATAATGCTCACACTACCATTTATCAGCAGCCCAAATTCATAATAGCCCAATCAACATCTCATAGTCGGTTTAATATTCATCGCAACACAATAATATATCCACCTCTAACAGGTTATTTCAGAACATTAACATTTCCATCATTGTTACAACATTCAACAAGAACACGATCGAAATTTCATAGTCGTTTCGACAATCATCAAGACTTCAATCAAACACTTCATCGTCGTTTCATCATTCAACAAGGATTTAATAAAATATCATCATAAGTAAATTATTTCAAAACATAAACATCATACGAGAAAACAGTGGAAACCACCTTGATGCGAACCCTAGCGGAATTTAATTGTATTCATGACCCCAAGATCAATCTAACCCAAGTTTATTGAGATTTGAATGAGCTTATCACAATGGAAGACTTGCTCCAAGGCAATAAGACTATAAACCAACTCAATGAATCCACGGTTGTGGGTGCTGATGAATCCATGGGTCACTTGTGGAAGCGGTTTCGTTGATGATTTCTGAGTCGGCAATGACTCAGTTTTCATTGACTATTTTTTAGTCAACAGGGGTGGGTGTGTTGATGAATCCACGCGTCACCTTTGGAAGTGGTTTCGTTGATGATTTCCAAGTCGGCGCCGAGTTAGTTTTCCTTGACTTTTTTTGAGTCGACAAGGGCTGCGGGTGCTGATGAATCCACACGTTACCTTTGGAAGGTCTTCTAGTGATGATTTTTTAGTCGGCAACGACTGCGTTTTTATTGACTATTTTTAAGTCAACAGGGGCTGTGTTTGCTGAGGAATCCACGTGCCACCTGTGGAAGCGGTTTCGTTGATGATTTCTGAGGCGGCAGCGACTTAGTTTTTATTAACAATTTCTGATCAACATGTCACCTGTGGAAGCAGTTTTGTTGGTGGTTTCTTAGTCGGCATCAGATTAGTTTTTGATGACTATTTCATAGTCAATAGAGGTGGGTGTGCTGACGAATCCACTCGTCACCATTGGAAGTGGTTTCGTTGATGATTTTCAAGTCGGCATCGACTTAGTTTTTTGACTTCTTCTGAGTCAATAGGGGATGCGAGCGCTGACGAATCCACGCATCACCTTTGGGAGGTGTTTCGGTGATGATTTCTGAGACGGCAACGACTCAGTTTTCGTTGACTATTTTTGAGTCAAAAGGGGTTGCGAGCGCTCATGAATCCATGCGTCACCTGTAGCAGCGGTTTCGTTGATGATTTCTGAATCGGCAGTGGCTCCATTTTCATTGACTATTTATGAGTCAAAAGGGGCTATGTGCTCTCACGAATCCAGACGTCACCTATGGAAGCGATTTCGTTGATGATTTCTAAGTCGGCAGCGACTCTATTTTTGTTGAATAATTCTGAGTCAATAGGGGCTGTGGGCATTGATGAATCCACAAGTTACCTGTGGAAGCAGTTTCTTTGATGATTTCTGAGGTGGCAACGACTGAGTTTTCATTAACTATTTCTGAATCAACAAGGGCTGTGTGCTCTCATGAATCCAGGCATCACCTGTGGAAGGTGTTTCGTTGACAATTTCTGAGTCGATAGCGACTTAGTTTTTGTTGACTATTTCTGAGTCAAAAGGGGTTGCGGGCGCTGATGAATCCACGCGTCACCTGTGGAATCGGTTTGGTTGACGATTTCTAAGTGGGTAGCAAATCAATTTTCATTGACTATTTCCTAGTCAACAAGGGTGGGTGTGCTGACGAATCCTCAGGTCACCTTTGGAAGTGGTTTCGATAATGATTTCTGAGCCGGCACCGACTCTGTTTTCGTTGACTAATTCCGAGTCAACAGGGGCTATGGGCACTGATTAATCCATATGTCACCTGTGAAAGCGGTTTCGTTAATGATTTCTGAGTCGGCAACAAGTCATTTTTCCTTGACTTTTTCTGAGTCGACAGGGGCTGCAAGCGCTGACAAATCCACACGTCACCTTAGGAAGGTGTTTCGACGATGATTTCTGAGTTGATAATGACTGAGTTATTGTTGACTACTTCTAAGTCAACAGGGGCTTTGTGCGCTAATGAATCCACCTGTGGAAGTGGTTTTGTTGATGATTTTTGAGTCGGTAGTGACTGAGTTTTCGTTGTCTATTTCTGAGTCAACAGGGGCTGCAAGCGCTAATGAATCCATGCGTCACCTCTGGAAGCAGTTTCGTTGATGATTTTTGTGTCGACATCGACTATGTTTTTGTTGACTATTTCTGAATCAACAGGGGTTGTGTGCTCTCACAAATCCATGTGTCACATTTGAAAACTCATATCTCCCTCATATGACATTTTTTTTCACTGATATTTGGATCTGTTATAGGCCTTTGAGTCAAGAATCCAAAACAATTGAGTTTGCATTAATTAGACTTCTGTAGCTCCAGATATTCAAGTCGGAATGGCCGAAGGTCAACACTGAAAGATTGCGAGATTTGACTTTGAAGGCTGTGATTTCCATGCTATTCCTTACTTTATTTTCTTGCCTTAGATGTCTAGAAAGGTATGGATGTTAGCTTTTTAATTCCACTAGAATCACTTCATTTCAACCTCTAGAGCTCACTCTCTGCACAAAACATCGACTGAAGGTCAAATCTGCCAATTATCTTCAATTTACTCTTTTTTGTATCTTTCATCCAAAAGTGCCTACAAAACATAAAACAAAGAATATTAAGGCATTTTAAATGTAAAACATAGGCAAAACACTAGTTAAATGTAAGTGAAACTATCGAATACTATGGTTGCATCATAAGCGCTGACGAATCCACGCGTCACCTTTGGAATCGGTTTCGTTGATGATTTCGAAGTCGGCAGTGGCTCATTTTCATTGACTCTTTCTAGGTCAACAGGAGCTCAGCGCGCTGACGAATCCACGTGTCATCTTTGGAAGTTGTTTCATTGACGATTTCCTAGTCGACACCGACTTAGTTTTCGTTGACCTTTTCTTAGTCAATAGGGGCTGCGAGTGCTTGCGAGTCAACAGAGGCTTTGTGCGCTGATGAATCCACTTGTCACCTGTGGAAGCGGTTTCGGTGATGATTTCCGAGTCGGCAGCGACTCAGTTTTCGTTGACTATTTCTGAGTCAATAGGGCTGTGGGCGCTGACGAATCCACACGTTACCTTTGGAATCGGTTTCGTTGATGATTTCAGAGACGACTGCGGCTTAGTTTTCATTAACAATTTCTAAGTCAACAAGGGTTGGGCACGCTGACGAATCCACGCGTCACCTTTCAAAGTTGTTTCGTTGATGATTTCCCAGTCGGCATCAACTCAGTTTTCGTCAACTTTTTTTGAGTAAATAGGGGTTGTGAGCGCTGATGAATCCATGTGTCACCATTGGAAGTTGTTTCGGTGACGATTTCTAAGTCGGCAGCGAATCAGTTTTCGTTGACAATTTCTGAGTCAACAGGGGCTGCGAGCGTTGATGAATCAACGCGTCACCTGTGGAAGTGGTTTCATTGATGATTTCTGAGTCGGCAGCAGATCAATTTTCATTGACTATTTGTGAGTCAACAAGGGGTGGGTGTGCTGACGAATCCTCGCGTGACCTTTGGAAGTTGTTTCGTTGATGATTTCCTAGTCGGCAAGGACTCTATTTTCGGTGATGAATTCTGAGTCTGCACTGACTCTATTTTCATTGACTAATTCTGAGTCAACAAGGGCTGTGGGTGCTGATGAATCCACAGGTTACCTATGAAAGCGGTTTCATTGATGATTTTCGAGTCGGCAATGACTAAGTTTTCGTTGACTTTTTCTGAGTCTACAGGGGCTATGAGCGCTGATGAATCCACGCATCACCTTTGGAAAGAGTTTTGGTTATGATTTCTGAATTGGCAGTGACTCAGTTTTCGCTGACTATTTCTGAGTCAACAGGGGTTGTGGGCGCTGAGGAAGCCACACATCACCTGTGGAAGCGGTTTCATTAATAATTTTTGAGTCAGCAGCGCCTCAGTTTGCGTTGACTAATTCTGAGTCAACAGGTGTTGTGGCTGCTGATAAATCCACGCGTCACCTAAGGAAGAGATTTCGTTGATGATTTTCGAGTCGGCAGTGACTCAGTTTTCGTTGACTAATTCTGAGTCAACAGGGGTTGTGGCCACTGATGAATCCATGCGTCACCTGTGGAAGCAGTTTCGTTGATGATTTCTGAGTAGGCACCGACTTAGTTTTCCTTGACTTTTTATGAGTCCACAGGGGCTGCGAGCGCTGACAAAACCACGCGTCACCTTTGGAAGGTGTTTCGTTGATGATTTCTGAGTCGACAGCGACTAAGTTTTTGATGTGTATTTCTGAGTCAACAGGGGCTATGTGCACTGATGAATCCACCTGTCACCTACGAAAGCGGTTTCATTGATGATTTTCTAAGTCAGCAACGACTCAGTTCTCGTCATCTATTTTAGAGTCAACATGGGCTGTGGGCATTAAGGAGGCCACACGTCACATGTGGAAGCAGATTCGTTTATGATTTCTAATTCGACAGTGGCTCATTTTTTGTTGACTATTTATGGGTCCACAGGGGCTGGGAGCGCTGACAAATCCACGCGTCACCTATGGAAGGTGTTTCGGCGATGATTTCTAAGTCGCCAACGATTGAATTTTTGTTTACTATTTTTGAGTCAACAGGGGCTATGTACGCTTATGAATCCAACTGTCACCTATGGAAGTGGTTTCGTTTATGATTTCTAATTCGACAGCGGCTCATTTTTCATTGACTATTTATGAGTCCACAGGGGCTAGGAGCATTGACAAATCCATGCGTCACCTTTGGAAGGTGTTTCGGCGATGATTTCTGAGTCAGCAGCGATTGAGTTTTCATTTACTATTTTTGAGTGAGCAGGGGCTATGTGCGCTGATGAATCCAACTGCTACCTTTGGAAGCGGTTTCGTTGATGATTTCTAAGTTGGCAACGACTCAGTTTTCATTGTCTATTTCTGAGTCAACAGGGGCTGTGAGCGCTGATGAATCCACACGTCACCTTTGAAAAGAGTTTTGGTTACTAGTTCTGAGTAGGCAGCGACTTAGTTTTTGTTGTCTATTTCTGAGTCAACAGGGGCTGTGAGCGTTGACGAATCCACGCGTCACCTTTGGAAAGTTTTTTGGTGAAGATTTCTTAGCGGCAGCAACTAAGTTTTTGATGACTATTTCTGAGTCCACAGGTGCTATGTGCGCTGATGAATGCACCTGTCACCTGCAAAAGCGGTTTCCTTGATGATTTCTGAGTCGGCAGCGACTCAGTTTTCGTTGTCTATTTCTAAGTCAACAGGGGTTGTGAGCATTGAGGAGGCCACACGTCACCTGTGGAAATGGTTTCGTTTATGATTTCTAAGTCGACTACGACTCATTTTTCGTTGACTATTTATGAGTCCACAAGGGCTGCGAGCGCTGACAAATCCACGCGTCACCTATGGAAGGTGTTTTAGCGACGATATTTGAGTCGGCAACGATTGAATTTTTGTATACTATTTTTGAGTCAACAGAGGCTATGTACACTTATGAATCCAACTGTCACCTATGGAAGTGGTTTCGTTGATGATTTCTGAGTTGGCAGCGACTCAATTTTCGTTGTCTATTTCTAAGTCAATAAGGGCTGTGAGCGCTGACAAATCCATGCGTCACCTTTGGAAAGGGTTTCAGTGATGAGTTCTGAGTAGGCAACGACTCCATTTTCGTTGACTATTTCTGAATCAAAAAGGGATGCGAGCGTTGATGAATCCATGCGTCACATGTGGTAGCGGTTTCGTTGACCATTTCTGAGGTGGTAGAAGATTTGTTTTCATTGATTATTTCTGAGTCAACAGGGGGTGGGTGTGCTGACGAATCCTCGCATCACCTTTGGAAGTGGTTTCATTGATGATTTCTGAGTCGGCACCGACTCTATTTTTGTTGATGATTTCTGAGTCGGCACCGACTCTTTTTTTGTTGACAGTGGTTGTGGGCGTTGAGGAGGCCACGCGTGACCTATGGAAGTGGATTCGTTTATGATTTCTAAGTCGGCAATGACTTATTTTTTTGTTAGGTATTTATGAGTCCACAAGGGCTGCGAGCGCTAACAAATCCACGTGTCACCTTTAGAAGGTGTTTCGGTGACGATTTCTGAGTCGGCAGCGACTGAGTTTTTGTTGACTATTTCTGAGTAAACAAGGGCAATGTACGCTGATGAATCAAACTATCACCTATGGAAGTGGTTTCGTTGATGATTTCTGAGTTGGCAGCGACTCAGTTTTCGTTGTCTATTTTTGAGTCAATAGGGGCTGTGAGCGCTGATGAATCCACGCGTCACCTTTGGAAAGAGTTTCGGTGACGAGTTCTGAGTAGGCAGCAACTCTGTTTTCGTTGACTATTTCTGAGTCAAAAGGGGCTGCGAGCGTTGATGAATCCACGCGTCACATGTGGTAGCGGTTTCAGTGACCATTTCTAAGGTGGCAGAAGATTTGTTTTCGTTGACTATTTCTGAGTCAACAAGGGGTGGGTGTGCTACTGAATCCTCGCGTCACCTATGACAGTGGTTTCGTTGATGATTTTCCGAGTCGGCACCGACTCTATTTTTGTTGATGATTTCTAAGTCGGCACCGACTCTATTTTCATTGGCTAATTCTGAGTTAACAAGGTGTGGATTTGCTGATGAATCCTCGCGTCACCTTTGGAAGTGGTTTCGTTAATGATTTCTGAGTCGGCACCGACTCTTTTTTCATTGACTAAATCTGAGTCAACAGGGGCTATGTGAGCTGATGAATTCACCTGTCACTTGTGGAGGCGGTTTCGTTGATGATTTCTGAGTCGGCAGCGACTCAGTTTTCCTTGACTTTTTCTGAGTCGACAATGCTGTGGGTGTTGAGGACGCCACGCGTCACATGTGGTAGCGGTTTCATTGATCATTTCTGAGGCGGCAAAAGATCTGTTTTCGTTGACTATTTCTGAGTCAACAAGGGGTGGGTGTGCTACTGAATCCTCGCGTCACCTATGACAGTGGTTTCGTTGATGATTTTCTGAGTCGGCACCGACTCTATTTTCGTTGATGATTTCTAAGTCGGCACCGACTCTATTTTCATTGGCTAATTCTGAGTCACTAGGGGTTGTGGGAGCTGATGAATCCATAGGTCACCTGTCTAAACAGTTTCGTTGATGATTTCTTAGTCGGCAGCAACTCAGCTTTCCTTGAATTTTCTGAGTCGATAGGGGCTGCGAGGTCTGACAAATCCACGCGTCACCTTTGGAAGGTTTTTCGGTAATGATTTCTGAGTCGGAAGCTACTCTATTTTCTATGACTATTTCTAAGTCAACAGGGGCTATGTTCGCTGATGAATCCACCTGTCACTTGCGAAAGCGGTTTTCTTGATGATTTTTGAGTCGGCAGCGACTAAGTTTTCCTTGACTCTTTCTGAGCCATTAGGGGTTGTGGGCGTTAAGGAGGCCACACGTCACCTGTGGAAGCGATTTCGTTTATGATTTTCGAGGCGGCAGCTACTCTATTTTCCTTGACTTTTTCTAAGTCGAAAGGGGCTACGAGGTCT
>Ga0325414_1002429_pt1 | contig 18854 bp, 8 predicted proteins | sample PopdelMetagenome_8_FD_206183 | JGI IMG/M metagenome (GOLD analysis project Ga0325414, IMG submission 206183) | Populus deltoides microbial communities from Bellville, Georgia, United States - Leaf-PdKOR-R3 | ecosystem: Host-associated > Plants > Phyllosphere > Phylloplane/Leaf | place: USA... | reverse complement strand
ATTGCTAAAATAAAAACTTGGATATCGGTTTAGATGCTTCGGAACGTAATTTGGACTCGTTTCTTCACGAAACCTGTTTGCTGGCAGAATTCAGATGTCATCTTTGAAAAATCATATATCCCTCATATGACATCGGTTTTGGCTAAAATATGGAGCGTTTATAGACCTTTGAGACATGAATCCAAAAAAATTGAGTTTGCATCAATTGGACTTCTGTAGCTCTAGATATTTAAGTTGGAATGGTCAAAGGTCAACACTGGCAGATTGCGAGATTTGACTTTGAAGGCTATGATTTCCATGCTCTTCCTTATTTTATTTTCTTGCCTTAGATTTCCAGAAAGGTATGGATGTTAACTTTTTAATTCCACTAGAATCACTTCATTTCAACCTCTAGAGCTCACTCTCTGCACAAAACATCAACTAAAGGTCAAATCTGCCAATTATCTCCAATTTACTCCTTTTAGCATCTTTCATCCAAAAGTGCCTTCAAAACATAAAACAAATAATATCAAGGCATTTTATATATAAAACATAGGCAAAACACTAGTTAAATGTGGGTGAAACTATCAAATAATATGGTTGCATCAATTATTCACAAGCAGCATAGCTGCATGTGAAAGTTAGAGTGGGGGAAAAAAAGAAGAAGAAAAGAGTTACCTGGCTTGGAGGCCTTAGCTATTTGGAGGAGGACTAGTTGGTGGCCGAGGAAGCATTGGTGGAGGAAACGGTGGTCGATGCTGGTCGTGGGAGTAACCTTCGGCTGGGAGGAAGAAGAAGAAGTTGACAGAGAAGAGAGAGAAGCTTGTCGTGGCTATTTTGTTGCTGGCGAGGAGCTTGGTTGGTGGAGAAGGTTAGGCCGCTCTTGGTCATAACATTGCTGAGGTGGAAAAGGCTGAAAAAGCGGTGGAGAGAGAGAATTGTCGGCTAGGAGAAAAAAAAAACAAGAAAGGGGCTAATTTTTTGCAAACTTTGGACCCGATTTTCTCCTCCACCAGGCTATAAAATCCACCCCTATTTATAAGCGGTGAAAGAGGGACATTTCATCTTTACTAGTGCCTAATCTTGGCCATTGATTAAACCCGGAAGGATCCCAACCGTTGGCTTAAAGTAGCTGTCATAGACTATCAGATTTGTTGCAGGAAAAGAGCTGGTCGGGTTTGCCACTTTGAAGCGGTGCCATAGCTGTTGTGGCGCCAATCAGCCAGAACGGATCACACTGGTGTGTAGTAAGGTGTCAGGCCATCATTTGCGTATAAGTTTTGTCCAATTTGGTGGAGAGATGAAGCATAAAAAGCCTCAAGAAGGAGGTCACTCGAGTAGCTTCTCTGGAGAAGAAGATGACCAGTCAACCCTAAAACGGTGTCGTTTTGGTAAAGTTTATTTTAGTCCTTTGATTTCTGATTTCTCTTAATTACACCCTTAATTGGCTTCAAACATTTAATTTTGTTCAATTTGGCCCCTGACAAATTTCAATTTCAGCTCTAGATTTCAGTGCCTTTTTATTTTGATCATTGGTCTTGGATTTACACAATTTGACCTTCAATTGACCATTGAACTTTTAATTTTTTTCAATTTTACCCCTGATTTCAATCAATTGAGTCCCAGAGTTGAGTGCCTTTTTCAAAATGGTCCTTAGCTGCGAATCGCTTTAATTTAACCCATAATTGACTCTAAGATTTTGATTTTCTTGCAATTTTACCCCTGATTTCAATCAATTGACTTGATAAAAAATAAATTTGGTCTCCTAAAATTTCAATCTTCTCAATTAATCTCAAATTGGGCTGACAAACTTAATTTATCACCAATTAAGCCCATAATAAAATTATTTTGACCCATTTAAATTATAATTAAGTCCTTGCACCTAATTAAATCCTTCAGTTGAACCCAAATTAATTCTTAAATATAATTAAACTTTAATTTGGCCCATGATTAAATTATATTTGTCTTTTAAAAATCTAATTATGTTCCTAAGCTTAATTTTTATACAGATCCGTCTAATAATGATTTAATTTGACCTTAAATATGCATTATCTTTTTAGTTTTGGGTAAATGATGTACAATTAAGCTCCTGATTCCATCCAAAATTGCAGTTTGATTTTTTCTATATGTGAAATCCTCCAAGCTTGCCTTTTCCAAAATGATAGTCTTTATTTTACTTTTTATTTTTATTTTGGAAAGAAAGAAGATGAATTTAGGAAATAACCTAGAAATTAGTTGTAACATTAAGTATCCTTTATTGGATTCTTTCATGATAAACCATTTTAACATCTTGTTTATGTACTAAATTGGGATAATGCAAGCAACCTTCTAGATCTATCTTTATAGATTTTTATCCCAATATTTAGGGTGTTTTTTTTGTTTGATTATCTCATCAAAATAAATATTCAAACTCTTTGAAGCTTACTTAAGTCCATCAATGTATTTTTATAGCTTGCATTCTTTATTAGCAATTTTCTCGAGTTTAAAATCTTTAGGTTGTATCATAGACACATCTTTGTAAAGATTCTCATTTAGGAATATAGTTTTGACATCCATTTTTCAAATATTATAATCATGATAAATAACTATAACAAGTAAAATCCTTATAGATTTTCATATAGCTATCGACGAGATAGTTTCATTAAAGTCAACCCCTTGTCTTTGTCTATGATTTTTGGAAACTCTTCTAGCTTTGTATATTTGTACATTGTCATCCATGTCAGTCTTTCTCTTAAAGACTCACTTACATCTTATGGGTTTTATTCCTTCAAGTGGTTTAACCAAGGTTCATACTTCGTTGGTATGCATGGAATTCATCTTAGATTTTGATGGCCTTAAGTTATTTCTCAGAATTAATATTAGATATTGCTTCCATTTAATTGGTAGACTCATCAAGTATAAGCAATTTATCATTTTCAGTTTCTATAAGAAGTACATATCTTTTTGGTACATGACGCGCCTTACAAGATCTATGAAGTTCTTGTGCTTCTTGAGCTCTAGCTTAAACATCCAATGTTATAAACTTGAGCTTAGGTTTCGTTTGGATGTTAGTTTGTGGTTCTTGAATTTATTTAAGTTCTATTTTCCCCTACTATTTTTTTCAAGAACAAATACTTTCTCTAGGACAGTAACATGTTTTGAGGTAAACACCTTTGGGTTAATTGGATAATAGAACTAATATATGGTGGTTTCTTTTAGATATCCTATAAACTCATATTTATCTAGCTTATCTCCTAACTTTTCAAATATAAAATGTTGCACATAAACGTTACATCCCTAAATCTTTAAGTATGATAAGTTTGGTCTCTTACCGCTTCATTTCTCATATGAAGTCTTATCAATATATTTTATTAGATTTAAAATGTAAGCAACGCTTTGCAAGACATATCCCTAGAAAGAAGGTGGAATGTTTGAATTGCTTATCATAGGCCGTACCATATCCAATAGGGTATGATTTCACCTTTCAAAAACTCTATTATGTTTTGGTGTTTTAGAAGGTGTCCATTGTAAAAGAATCCTATTTTCTCTTAAATAATCTTGACTCAATTATTCACCACCTTGATTAAATCAAAATATCTTAATACTCTTTTCAATTTCTTTTTCAACTTCACTTTTAAATTCTTTAAACCTTTCAACTGATGCGGATATATATTTCATCAAATACACATAATCATATTTAAAACGGTCATTGGTAAATATAATGAAATATGTATATCTATCTATGGCATGAATCGTCATTGGTCTATATATATTTGTATGTATCAGACCTAACAATTCTTTAAATCTTTCACTATTTTTTATTAAAAGGTGTTTTGGTCATTTCACTCAATAAACAAGCTTCATAAATTTTATAGATTCATAATAAAAAAGATCAACATATCCTTTTTTATAAACTTTGTGATACTCGTTTCATTAATATAACTCGTTTATAAAGTCATAAATAAGATGGATATTGATTATCTAATTTATTTCTCTTTCTTTTTATATCATTTCTAAATCAAGTATATACAAACTATTTGTATCAATAATAGATCTATAATAAATATCATTATTGTAAAAGGAATAACATTTGTTTTCAACAATAAATTTAAATCCATTCAAAACTAATAAATAGATATGATGTTTCTGGAAAGTATTGGACAATTATTAAGTTTTAATAGCCCACTTGGAAAAGTTAATATGGTAGCCCTTACTTTATTGCCAACTCATAGGTTAACTTTGTTTTTATTCAATCATAAACATAAATGAAGTAGAAGTTTTAATAAGCTTCATAGCCTTCACAATTGCAAGATAGCTTTCATTGACATAACAATTACAAGTACCTTTGTCATTATTGATTTCTCAATAAGTATCTATATATTTTAATGTAAGTGTTGCAAAACCAAGTCAACACTTAACTCATAGTTCATAACAAAGCCTAATTGACCCAATTTCTCAAAATAGCCAATCATTTTAAAGGTATTCCACAGAGGAACCCTCTATCATTTTATAGCGAAACAGTTTTTTAGAGGTCTTGCACCTCACAGTTCTTCTTATTGCATCAAACAACTTTTTAAGATGCATAATTATAGTATGGGCATCCATATTTTCATGTTATCTTTGAAGTTCAAATGACATGCTAGCTAATATCACAAATATAGTCTATTCATCGTCATCAATTTGACATTGATATTCAGTCTTAACTTCTACATCAGCTTCCTCATCAAGGACAAGAGGAATCAAATTTTCAAGAACATATACCTTTTTTCTTGTTTGAGAACAATTCAAACATTTAGATTTAGACCAAAAAATTTTATTTAGTTAATAAATTCGCATCAAGTGTGTTATGAAATTATATATTACTACTTATAGTGATCTATCAACTTATTCCTTTAAATATAGCAAGTATTAGTTTCATACATATATTTTATAATCAAATTAAGATAAAGTCTTCATTTATAATTTGATCTCCCACTATTTTCTTGCAAATTAATAGCCCTCCTTATTAATTGAGGAAATCTTTCTTAGATTTCTTAGTGGGCTAGGATTTCATTTAATTTATCTAACTTTGAGTGGCTCAACAAATTAAAATAATTTAAATTAGGTAGATAACATAGCTTGTTAATCATATATCTATATGACTCATGATAACTTTTTTGTCTAAACATATCATATATGTTTCGCCTAACCATTACCCCTAATCTTATATGATCATAAGTGACTCATCCAAATCATATAAGATTAATTAAGTATGAACTAATTTTATAGCATTAAACATACTCGATTAATAGTAACCTTGAATGGTTCAACAAGTTATCCATGAATAAAACTTTGGTTTTATGCGTATAAAATTAGAAAGCTACAAATTATGTTTTCAACATGTACTTAATATATTAACAAGGAATTTATTATTTTAATTAAGTCTCATTTCATTGCATGAATAACATATTATACATAATAATTATATATAAACATACACCCCTAGCATGCTATTCTAATTGGATGATTATGGACATATTTAATTTTATTACCTTGAGCCATCAAAGGGAATTAGCTGGTTAAAATCTAGGTAGCTTCTTCAAATCTTTATAAGTCCTTTGTGAGTACCACGGTTGTAGCCTTCATCATGGTTCTTTCTTCGTCTTAGATTATAAAATAATTTTTCTTATTTAACTTTCTATATTTCTAAATTACATAATATTTATATAATTTTATAAGAAATCTCAATTTATATTCAAGGAAAATTATATAAGAAAATAATTTTACAATCTCATAAGAAAAATAGAGAAAAGACAGGACTTGCAAGCCCTATTTAATATTAAAAAGATTTGACCATCAAAAACATAACCATATTAGTCTTTTATGTTCCATAATCATCTATCATACATAAAAACACATTAATACGCATAATTAAATATATTGCATGCTTCAATTCTAATTATTGGCTTTATATGAAATTTTAATATAATATTTCTAACACTTAAAAATATTAAATGAAACTTAATTTGATAATTTCCTAAACTTTATAAATTTTAATTATTACATATTTTCTGGAAAAAAAAACATTTTTCAAGATTTAATAAGAATTTAATCATATTAAATTCTTATTAACATCCAAAACTATTTTAGGATAAATTATATAAAACTTTCTTGAGATTGATTTTCAAGATTTAATAAGAAAATTAATCACATTAAAATTCTTATTAATATCTTAAATTACTTTAGGATAATTTCAAAAAAAAATTTGGCTTAAGAAAACTCCCTTTATTTAGAAAATATTTTTCTAAACATAGTTTAATTAAAAAAATTAATTAAATTCTCATCCAATTAGAATATTTTAAACAATAATTTTTTTGAATTAAGCACTTTAATTCAATCTTAATCCAATTAGGAAAGTTAATTATGTAATTAATTTAATTCCAGATTTTAATTTTAAAATATAAAATTAATATTTTATATATGGAGTGGCGGGATCATAATTATGCTTAAATATATCCTATTGTAATAATGTGTTCATTATAGGGCCAGAATCGTAATTCTACCCCTCATCTTCATCTTCTTCTTCTTGTTGGTGCCAACGTTGCCGCTACTAGTGCAAAAGTCTACCCTTTGCTCTTCGCAACCACCAATGAGAGGTAGCAACCTTATAGTGGGCTACTAGCGGCACCAACAAGGATTGGCATTGTTGGAGCGAGGCATCAACCTATCTACCGCTAGTTTGCGTGCAACACAATCAAGTACGCTAATAGAGCTAATTATGTTGTTGGAAAATGCCCAGCCACCCAAACCCCTTCTTCTTCCTTTCCTTTAAAAATATTTCTAGTTTAAATCATATATTCCAGCCAGATTTAGCTAAAACAGTAGTAGATTTAAAAAAAAACACTGAGAAAAATTTTTTTTCAAAAAAATTGTTTTACACATAAAATTAATTCGTAATTAACACCAATAATAACTAAAACACATAATCAAAAACCCTAATTATCTAATGATGACTCTAATACCATTGTTAGGTTTTCATGATTACATACACACAATAGAAATGATAAATTTAAGATTTTTTGGGGTCCCAAGAATCTTATTAGACAATCTAGGATTATTTAGAGATTTTGAAAAAAGTACCTGAAGATTAAATTTTCTTTTAAGGTTTGATCAACGTTTTTAAGGCTGAGATGTCGCAAACCATAAACTATTCAAGTGTCCAGCCTCTAATAGTAATCCATATAAACCACCAATGAGAAATATCTTACAACCCTTTTTCAGGAGAGACAAATTATTATGACCTTTGAGTGTTAACTCTCTTTGCTCTGAAAACATATATAATTGTTCTTGCTATACCGAAAATATAGGGCAAAACATTTTATTTTTAGGAAATAAATTAAATATCACTTTGTCCCTTGAATAATATTACGTATATTATTTTAAAGAAATTTTAGAAATTTATTTAATCAAGTCTCTACTTGATTTTTTAAGGTCCAAAATAGTAATCTTCTATATTTATTATGTTCTAACTCTAAATTTCTAAAACTTATTCACAATCAAGTCATACTTGTTTAATTATATCAATTTAATTTTTGACTAATTGTTCTTAATGTGTAACCTATTAGGTTCATAATAAGTTGATCTAAATATAAATCATAATTCTAAATAAAATATAATTTAATAATTTAATTTATTATAAATTTAACAATCGATTGATCTATATTTGAGAATCAAGTGCACCGTCCAGCGACGTGTCTCCTAAACATTAGATAAGTTATAAGTGGTTTAACTTAATCTTTTAGTGAGTAATTTCCCAGTGTAATTATTATCACTTCATCAAGAATATTTTGATTTAAATATTATAGCATGAAATATATCTAATCTATCAAATCATGTTTGTTCTCCATACTATACTCATTGTTTCTTTGAATAAAATTGAAACTCTTTTCAAATCTCATCTCATTTTTCTCAAGGATTTCACAATCAATGCTATTTGAGAATAGATGAAATATTTTTTTCTAATTCACATAAGATGATAAATCCTCTCTTGATCATTTAAATATCTTTATATAGTTTATATTATACTAAATATATGTTTGTTTGTTACTCTTGATTAGAACAACGTGTAGTCAAGATCGAATAATAACATTCTCTAAATAAGATAATTTAGTTATCGCAAGTCTAAATTAACACTTACACAACTATCAAGTGAACATTTCCATAAACACAGGTGATCTCTCCTTATAGAATTCTCATGTGGGTCAATTTAGTGTACATGTTATATAACTAGTTGTAGGTATCCCTCATACCTTAATTTATTAGAACATTCCTTTCTTTTCATATAGAAAGGACATAATATGTATTAATCTCAACAGCTCTAATTAATGTTCAATCTTATAGAGCATTGAACAGTAACATTTAGGAACAGTGCTTTGATACAATAGAAATATTATAATTATAATAATTTTATAATTTCTTTTGCAAAGCATTTTTGTTTCGAGGACTTTATGTTCACTCTAGATTCATTAATTAAACATTATATTCAATAATAAAATATAAATGAATATTAAAGATAAAGAAAGTCTTAATAATAAATATGTTTTTACATGAACAAAGTCAATATCACATGTAACCAACTAATTAATTAAATATTATATTCAATAATAAAATATAAATGAATATTAAAGATGAAGAAAGTATTAATAATAAATATGTTTTTACATAAACAAAGTTAATGTTAAATATAACCAACCGATTGACTATAAGGCCTATGCATTAAAACTTTGCCACCTTTTAAAGTTTTTTGTAAATACTATTTTTACAAGCTTACTACACAAAACCTATGAAAAATATTTTTCATAAAATTTTGTATTGTAAGCATTTAAAGAATGAGCAATTGTCATAACTTATTTTTTTACTTTCAATTCCAAAAATGAAATAAAAAGAAAATAAATAAATAAAAATGTGTTTCTAATGCATTTTGGTCATTCATATGCCCATTTTATGATTTTATTATTTTTTTTACATTTTCTCTCTTGTTGATGCTTTCTTAAAAAAAATAAAAAATTCAAAAATATTTTTTTGACACATTTGCACCCATTTTCGTAACTTTCAATGTCTTTTAAAAAATTAAAATTCAAAAATATGTTTTCGATGCATTTCAACCATTAATGTGTCCATTTCATAATTTTTTTATTACTTTTCTTATACATTAATGTTATTTTTCAAAAAAATAAACCAAAAATAAAAAAAAATAGAAAACCAAAAAATCAAAATATGGAGTAAAATGGACACGTGGCTATAGTACAAAACAAGAATGAGCACCAAAAAATATAATAAGGATATTTTTAGGATAATCTAAGAATAAAAGATAAAAAAAAAATAAGAATATCCTTAACAAGAGTAGTATAAATAAAGGAGGCTACCATAAAAGAAAGAAGGGAGGAGAAACCCTAGCCACCATACGAAGTGATTGAGAGGAAGCGAAAGAGAAAGAGAAAAGAACTTTAAGATTTAAGAAAAAAACCATAACCCTAACATCTTCTCTCTCAACAAACAAACCAAAAATAAAACCAAGAACCCTAGCCACATCTCAACCTACATCACCGGATTCTAGCTAACCACCACCATTCTAGCCACCATAACAACAATCATAATCTCTTTTTTATCTTTCATCATTTTCCAGCGAACTTTCCTAGTCTTCTCCCATTAGAAAATATCATAATAAATAAGGAAGAGAAGTTGTTAGAGAAAGAAATTATAGACCATTGAACCTTCTAGGACATAGATATCCTCCTATTGATAGCGATGATTGTCATCACCAATATCAATTGATAGATAAGGGAGCAGTGAAGCTTGTAGAGTTAAAGAAATCGTATAGAAATTTAAATTGAGTACAACAAATAATTTTAAATGATTATTATCATAATTATTGATTAACCTACCCATTTAAGAAATCCTATTGAAATTTAATTTGACTAAAACTAATCAATTTCAATGACAATTATCATAATTATTAATTAACCTATCCTATTAAGGAATTCTAATGAAATTTAAATCAACAACAACTAATAATTTTCAATGATAGCTACCATTATTATTAATTAACCTACCTAGTTAAGAAATTCTATTAAAATTTATTTTTACTACAATTACAACTAATCAATTTCATTGATAATTATCATAATTATTTATTAACCTACCCAGTTAAGGAATCCTATTAAAATTTAATTTGATTGCAACTAATCAAATCTATTGATAATTATTGTAATTATTAATTACCCTATTTAAATTTAATTTGACTACAACTTATAAATTTCATTGATAATTATCATAATTATTATTTAACCTACCCATTGAGGAATGCCATTGAAACTTAATTTTCAATGATAATTGTTGTAATTATAAATTAATCTACCAATTAAGAAATCCTATTAGAATTTAATTTGACAACAACTAATCAACTTCATTGATAATTATCTTTATTATTAATTAACCTACCCAGTTAAGGAATCCAATTGAAATTTAATTAGACTACAACTAATCAATTTTATTGATAATTATCATAATTAATAATTAACTTAGTCCAATTAATATTTTATTTGACTACAATTACAACTAATTATTTTCAATGACAATTGTCATAATTATTAATTTACTAACCCAATTAAGAATCCTATTGAAATTTAATTTCGACTACAACTAATCAATTTAGTTGATAATTAACATAATTATTAATAACCTATACAATTAAAGAATCATATTGAAATTTGATTTAACTACTACAACTAATCAAGTTATCTTAATTGGGTAAGTAAATTAATAATTATGATAATTGTCATTGAAAATTACTAATTATAGTTGTTGTCAAAATAAATTTTAACAGGACTCCTTAAGTTAATTGATAATTATCAATAAAATTGATTAGAGTTAGTCTAATTAAATTTCAATAGGATTCCTATTAAATGGATAGGTTAAATAATAATAAAGATAATTATCATTGAAATTGATTAGTTGTAGTCATTAGATTTCAATAGGATTTCTTAATTGATAGGTTAATTTATAATTACAATAATTATCAATAAATTCGATTAGTTGCAATCAAATTAAATTTCAATAGAATTCCTTAAATTGGGTAGGTTAAAAAATAACTATGATATTTATCAATGAAATTGATTAGTTGTAGTTGTAATAATATTAAATTTTAATAGAATTCCTTAACTAGGTAGGTTAATTAATAATAATGCTAGCTATCATTGAAAATTATTAGTTGTATTCTATTTAAATTTCATTAGAATTCCTTTATAGGATAGGTTAATTGATAATTATGATAATTGTCATTGAAATTGATTAGTTGTAGTCAAATTAAATTTCAATAGGATTCCTTAACTTGGTAGTTTAATTAATAATTATTATGATAATAATCATTTAAAATTATTTGTTGTACTCAATTTAAATTTCAATAGGATTCCTTTAATTATACAGGCTACGCTGCTTCTTTATCTATCAATTGGTATTGTTATTATATTTCTATTAAATTTTACTTACGTATAAACATATATTGATTTTAGAACAATAATTGGACCTAAAAAACACACTTCATTAAAAAAAATGCAAGCTCTAAAACATATGAAAAATATTAGAACTACTATAAGCAAAAAACAATAGTGGCAACACATGCTGGAGATGAGCTGGGTAATCGTGTTGGACTGCGAGCATTTTCAACACAGGTCGGTGGGTTTAAGGAGGTACATGAATAGTTATGGAGGTTACTATGTTAGTTTAATATGCCTTGTAGCCAATTGGTTAGTTACACATGGCATTATTATATTCATGTAAATATATATTTATTATTAATAAATGCTTAATTTATCTTTAATATTCATATAATATTATATTAATAAATCCAGAGTAAAAATAAAGTCTATGAGATAAAAATACTTTGCAAAAGGGAATTATAAAGTTGTTATAATTATATTATTCTTGTTGTATCATTGTTCCTAAAATGTTTCTGATATATATTATGTTTTTTTTTTATGAAAGGAAGCAGTTACTCTCATAACCTGAGGCGTATGAGATGCCTAAAATTAATATGTAGGTGCTTGTCATAAGATATATACACTGAATTGACCTCCATAAGAATTTTATATAAAGAAATCATATATATATATATATATATATATATGGTTCGCGTGATGGTTGTGTAAGTGATTCGATAAGAAAAGCAATTAAAAATTTCGAAATGGACACATTAATGGTTGAAATACATTGAAAATATATTTTTGAATTTTAATTTTTCAAAAGACATTGAAAGTTATGAAATGGGCACAAGTGTGTTGAAAAAAAAGATTTATTTTTTGATTTTTTTTAGAAGGCATCAACAAGAAAGAAAAAGTAAAAAAAAAGTCATAAAATGGATGGGTTAATTAATAATTATGATAGTTATTAATGAAATTGATTAGTTGTAGTGAAATTAAATTTCAATAAGACTCCTTAATAGGTAGGTCAAATAATAATTATAATAATTATCAATCAAATTGATTAGTTGTAGTCCAATTAAATTTCAATAGGATTTCTTAACTTGGTAGCTTAATTAGTAATTATAATAATTATCAATTGAATTGATTGGTATTATTCAAATTAAATTTTAATAGGATTTGTTAAATGGGTAAGTTAATTAATAACGAGGTTAATTATTAGTTGTAGTTGTAGTCAAATTAATTTTTGATAGGATTAGGTAAGTTAATTATGTTAATTTTGTAGATGTAGTCAAATTAATTTTTTATATGACTCATTAAAGGGTAGGTTAATTGATATTTATGATAATTATCTATGAAATTGATTAGTTTTAGTCATATTAAATTTAGGATTCCTTAAGTGGATAGATTAATTAATAATTTTGATTATTATCATAAAAAATAATTACTTTTAGTCAATATAATTTTTATTAGAATTTCTTAATGGGTAGGTTAATTAATAGTTATGATAATTATTAATGAAGTTGTAGTCAAATTAAATTTTAATAGAATTCCTTAACTATACAAGTTAATTTATAATGATAATAATTATCATTGAGAATTATTAGTTGTATTCAATATAAATTTCATTAGAATTCCATATTTGATTCACACTATTTGTGGTTTCATGAAAGTTGGTGTCATTTTTCTAATAACATATATAATTTATTAATTATGTTATTTTCTTAATTGACTTTCTATCCTTGCTACTTTGCCTAATGTTCTTGTTCGACTATGTTACTAATTAAAAAGAAACTCTTATGATTTTCGCAAAAGAAAACAATAATATCCTCGTTACTCGTTGACCCTTAGAATTCCATTGGCGGCCCCTACGCCGGTGGCCTTGCTTATTAGGCTGTCTCTCTCACTCAAAAAATTTGTATTGAAAAGCCAGCACACACTAGCTCACAGGTAAAAAAACCAACCAACATAAGCGAGAGAGAGAGAGAGAGAGAGAGCAGGGTAGATAAGAAGCAGAAACAGAAAAGGCTGCTGCTCCACTCTGAGGAATCGGAGAAGAGAAGAGACTGTGCGCAAGCTCTATCTGGAAAGCAAGCACTCCCACCCTTTCTTTTAACATGAAGGAGCTGTTCTCGTATTATTACTGGCTCATTAAGCTGCTTGCCATCTCCTTCTTGGCATCAGTTTTTTTGATAAAGATTGTAGTCTTGCTATGGTGTAGACCCCGAAGAATTGAACACCATTTTTCCAAGCAAGGAATCAGAGGACCCCCTTATCGTTTCTTCATTGGCAACGTGAAGGAGATTGTGGAAATGATGTTAAAGGCCTCTTCTCAACCTATGCCTTTCTCTCACAACATACTCCCTAGAGTTCTCTCCTTTTACCATCACTGGAAGAAAATCTACGGTACAGTATATCTGTTCCTTTACTTTTTCGGTCATTGCTTCAACATTTTAAAATGACTGGTTTTGATTTTTCTTTAGCAATTTGTCCTCTTCGATCTTTTGTGTTCTTGATCGATGATGAACTAAAATGTTTCCTCTTGTTTTTTGACTTGTGATTGTGCCTGGTGATACAAATGTACAGTTGTTTGAGAACCATAATTAAATGTGTAGTAAAACAACGTGGCTTTTCAACCTTATCTTTGTCAAAACCACATATTCGCAAGAGTTTGCCTTGAAAATATCACTAAAGCTATTGATGTTGGGTGCTTCTGCTATGATGTGTTTCTTTAACTTGGCCTGTGATCCATCCTCCAAATTTTGTGACTTTTAAAAGGCTTTTTACCCCTTAGTTCAGGTACTTCTTTTAACAACTTTTCAGCATCTTTCTGTGCCTGGATGCTGGATGTTGAACTTCTGAGTTTTGGACTGTTGCACTTCTTGTTTTCTTTCCCTTCTTTTCTCTCTCTCTTTTCTTTTTCTTGCAACTTCCTCTTTCTAGAGTTTTAAACCAGGTTATATTTTTTTAATTGAAAGTGATTTCCTTTTGCTTATGACTTTTCTGTTTTATTGGGAACTTGTTCACTGATGATGAAGCTGTTGGTGTTAGCAATCAGAATAGTTTCAGTTGTCTTCTTGCCTCCTTTCTTTTGTATCTGCTCTCTTTCATGTAGGGTCTACACTATCCATGCTCTCTGAATTAATGGTGGTCATGTTTCCATCTTATTTCTTTTTGCGAATTTGCCACTTAATTGCTACTCGGCCATGTATATATTCAAGTTCCTGCTTACTGCAAACACTTCTTTCCGCTTTGCTTCTTCCATTTTACACCTCGATTATTTTGTGTACAGAATTATTAACCTGTCTCGCCTGACAATTAATTTCCCTGCTTACGTGAGTAACAGGATTTGAATTGATATGACCCGGTGTTTATTGCAGGTGCAACGTTTCTTGTGTGGTTCGGACCCACGGTTCGACTTACCGTCTCTGATCCAGATCTCATCCGAGAAATTTTTACATCCAAGTCGGAATTGTACGAGAAGGTTGAGGCTCACCCTCTTGTTAAGCAGCTTGAAGGTGATGGACTCCTAAGCCTCAAAGGAGAAAAATGGGCTCTCCATAGGAAAATCATAACACCCACATTCCACATGGAAAATCTCAAGGTAAGTTTAAAAGTTATAAAATTACTTGGATGGATGGGCTCAGGGGCCGGAAGAAAACAAAGAGAAAGTATAAGAGTGTACTTAAATTCTTTTATATTAATTTCTGCAGTTGCTAGTACCTGTGGTGGCAAAGAGCGTAAGCGATATGCTGGAGCAATGGTCGGCAATGACAAATTCTGACGAGGTGGAAATTGAAGTTTCCGAATGGTTCCAAACCCTAACAGAAGATGTCATTACGCGAACAGCATTTGGCAGCAGCTACGAAGATGGAAAGGCCATTTTTCAATTGCAAGCACAGCAAATGGTCCTCGCTGCCGTGGCATTCCGACGAGTTCTAATCCCTGGTTACAGGTAATTAATCGAAGTACATGTCGATGTGCGAAGAATTTCAATTCCATTCCATCTATATGGGCTAGAGAAAATGCTTTTCGATTTTTTCAGGTTCTTTCCGACAAGAAGGAACATTAATTCGTGGAGATTGGACAAAGAAATCAAGAAATCACTGATGAAGCTCATTGAAAGGAGAAGAGAGAAATCGAGCGTTAACAAAACGCATCAAGATAGCTGTCCCAAGGATTTGTTAGGGCTAATGATTCAGGCCTCAAATTCATGTGCCGATGTAACCGTACACGACATTGTCGAAGAGTGCAAGAGCTTTTTTTTTGCGGGCCAGCACACCACATCAAACTTGCTGACGTGGACAACGGTCCTACTAGCAATGCATCCACAGTGGCAGGCTCAAGCACGTGAGGAGGTCTTGAGGGTGTGTGGATCACGTGACACACCCACCAAGGATGATGTTGCAAAGCTTAAGACGGTAAAGCCCCCTTCCAAGACTTGTGACAAAATTCTTGTTTTGTCTCTCTCTGCTCATTGCTTGTTTCCCGTGAGAAAAAAAGAACACCAAAAAAACAACTCTCCCTCTCTTTCGCTTTACTGCTTTTTTTTCTGCTTCGTTTTTTGTTCTTGTTTTTTCCTGCCCTTCTTTATCCTATATACAATATAGATACACTGCTCTGTACTCGGAGCTGGAGAACCAACAAGTAGTAGTGGCATTTTCGTCATTTCACTTACATGCTGAATCTTGTTATGGTGTGCAGCTGACCATGATTTTAAATGAATCCTTACGGTTGTACCCACCAACAATCGCCACAATCAGACGGTCCAAGGCTGATGTGGAGCTGGGGGGCTACAAAGTCCCAAGTGGGACCGAGATCTTGATACCGATCCTGGCCCTTCATCATGATCAATCCATATGGGGCAATGATGCAAATGAATTCAATCCGGCTCGCTTCTCCGGTGGTGTGGCCCGCGCTGCTAAGCATCACGTGGCGTTCATTCCATTCGGGCTCGGAGTCCGCACCTGCATCGGGCAAAATCTAGCTATCTTGCAAGCCAAATTAACGCTTGCCATATTACTGCAACGATTCTCTTTCAGACTGGCCCCTAGCTATCAGCATGCACCAACAGTCCTCATGCTACTTCACCCCCAGTATGGCGCACCCATCATCTTCCAACATCTGTCCAATCCATGAACAATCATCAAATACTCGAACCAAGGCTCATAAATCAGTGCCAATCTCCGATGCCTTCCCTTTCGTGTGAGTGTGCAATTAAGAGCTTTAATAAGTCGAGTGACCAGGATACCGGCAATATTCTTGCCCTGAAAATCATAGAGCCTACCGGATATACTCGATGGATCAAGCGAGCAATTGCATTCCACCTACCCATCCCTGATCCCTTCGAAGTTAATACACTAACCCCACCTTGGCCATGGTGTTCTTGCCAAATACACTTTACCCATGGTTCTAGCCAAGTGTTTGCCAGGGTCTTCGAGTTTCAATCAGCCTAGGACTTATCAAGTATAGGGCTAACAAGTAGCTAGGTAGGTAGCTCCCTTTCCCCTGTTTCTTTTTATTTTTCTTCTCGCTTACTCTCTCTCTCTCTCTCTCATGCATGTAATGTATATCTCCAAAATCTCTACAGTTTTGTAACCTTGTGGTTTTATAAGCTTATCTATCGTTTATTACTGGCCAAGGCATCTCTCTCTCTCTCTCCCTCACACACACACACACACAATTCTAGCATGTCATGAGCAATGTGTCTAATCATAAAGTACTGGTAAATTCGTCCCAAGGGAACCTCAATTAATTGATCAAGAATCTAAAGCTGTCTTGGAAGCAGGAATCGGTAAGATGTGGATAAAAAAGAAAAACAAGAAGAAGAAGAAGATTGGTTTTTCTTTGATTAACATAATGGACTCTAGAAATCTTAGATTAGCATTTTGTTGCTCGAGGGATTCAAGATGACATAGGTTGTCTTTATCTATTAATTTGCGTTGGAATTAGGTATCCAAGCCAATCAAATCATGGACACCCGACCATTTTATTGGGAATTTTCACAACAACCCACTCACCAATGCATGCACTATTGTGAAAATAACTAGTTTAAAGACTTGATATTTCGTGAGTAGCTAGCTAGTTCTTGATTTTATGACGAATATATATTCAAGTACTATTTGCTTAATGGTCACCAGTTCAGATTTGCCAAATCCCATCTAACCTGCTGGGCTTCTGGGTTACTTCCACTTCATGTTCTGATAGCGCATTGATCACTCAAATTCTATTACCGACACATACCGACCCGTAACTTTCCTGCTGGCCTGGAAGGTGCCACATATATATATATATATATATATATATATAGAGAGAGAGAGAGAGAGAGAGAGAGAGAGACTTTGCAGATCATTCAATTTGCATATAATTAAGTAATTAATTTGCACCTAATTATATGAATGCTGTCCAAAGTGTTAACACACACACACACACACACAACACTCCAACAGATATGAAATACCATTTGTAATTCGTGTGAACAGATTGATTTGCTGGATTTAGTTTGTCCTCAATCCCCATAGCAAATAGCGTGATGATAATTTAATGCAGCAACCAAAAATCTTTTTTCAGAGCAGCATTTAAAATTAACTAGTATATATACTAGCTATCCCAGAAGAGAATTATGATCCCTTGGTGTCCAAACATTCTTTATTGAATAGATCCAACGAGTTTTCCTAGAATTAATGCCATGGGGAAGTTTCCTTCCGTTTCCAAGGTAGGGAGGTGGTGCTGGTGCTCCTTTATTAAACCTGGACGGGATTTTTTTCCTTTTCGAAAAAAGAACAGGGGCCGGGCATCTAGAATGGTGGCTTTATATGTTAGTATTATTAATGGCCAGAATATATATATAGTGTTACTACAAGATCTAAAGCAAAGGACAGTTGCAGCACTCAAGGCATGAAATGTTCTTTTAAAACAAAGGTGACTGTGATCCAGCATGCAGATGAACTCCTCTGGAGTTTGTAGTTGTCTTTTAGTGAGAAGTAGGATTTGAGGCAGCAACCTTCCTTTTTGTATTGTTTTTTGGGATCTTCTCATGCACTTGGGGTTAACTCTAATCAAGGGGGTAGATGGTCCCCCGGAAGCATGTGATTGGGGGGGGGGGGGGGGGGGGTGTATTTCCCACCCCACTCTTCTATTTTGAGGTGTGATTTTTTTCTGCTTTTGTTAAAGGAATCAAAGCATGCCCTGAACCATGTGATCATATCCATACTTACCTTACGGACCCAATATTCAATTCATTTGTCTCTCTTCTTCCAAGACACCCCCTAATTAGCACATTAATGGCAGACTGTTTATTCTTCCTAGCTTGTCATGATGTTTATCTGGAATGCCGTGTTACCGAGGCCCATGTTGTTCATTAACAAGAACTACTTGTGGAGGGCAAATCAATGCTACCCTCCTCGTATCTTTATTGGAACAGTCACTCTTTTTTTTTTT
>Ga0325414_1002428_pt1 | contig 18855 bp, 13 predicted proteins | sample PopdelMetagenome_8_FD_206183 | JGI IMG/M metagenome (GOLD analysis project Ga0325414, IMG submission 206183) | Populus deltoides microbial communities from Bellville, Georgia, United States - Leaf-PdKOR-R3 | ecosystem: Host-associated > Plants > Phyllosphere > Phylloplane/Leaf | place: USA... | reverse complement strand
AAAAAAAATCAAAAACATTTCCTTACCCGCAAAATCAAACATCCATATATAGAAATGAAACTGGCCCACGATACTCTAGACACTAGACAGACTCAAAAACACCAACAGCTGGCTAGTTCCAACGAACAGATCACCAACCAATCTATCAACTAAACTCCCTCACTCACTCACTCGATCTTGTCTCTAATTACAAAACCCACATTTGCATTTTTAATATTTCCTTGCTTTACTTTGTAATAACATAACAGTCTTTCGCAATAATCCCATCAAATCCTGATAATCAAAGGCATTAAAGATGCTTGGTGGTAGTAAAGGATTTAATACTAACAGGGCATCATCAAGTATGGTTTCTGGATCAAGAATCTCCACTTTGTTACTCTCAATGTTTGCTACTTTTGCTTCCATTTATGTTTCTGGCAGGTATGTTTTGTTTCCTCCTCTAATCTTACTATCTTGATCATTGACCGCCATTTCAATCACTAAGAAATATTCAAACTTTTTGTGTTTTGACTAATGAAAGATCGAAACTTTATTTAGTGTGTTCTTGTTTTAGTCTGAATTGTGTGCTGGGTTTGATGTGGGATTATAGGTTATGGCAGGAATCACAAAACAGGGTTTATTTGATTAAAGAGCTTGATAGGATAACTGGGCAGGTGGGTTTTCAATTTTGCTGTTATTTAGTGGCTTTGAATGTTATTTCCTTTGTGTTTTTTTTTCTTTGTAATTTGTTGATTTTGGATTCTTGATGAATTTTTTAGATTGGGTTTTGATTACAAAGTAGTGATCTTGGTGTATTGTGTTTGAAATTTATATAGAGTAATATTGATTTCCTCATTTTAGGGCCAATCTGCAATATCAGTGGATGATACATTGAAAATAATAGCCTGCAGGTAATTTGATTGATAGTTTGGTTTGATATATGATATATCTTTTGCCTGTTTTGTGGTTTATTGAATGGGGCGATGGTTTGTTTAGGGAACAACAGAAGAAGTTATCAGCTCTTGAGACAGAATTGGCCGCAGCTAAGCAAGAGGGTTTTACTTCAAAGCTCTTAACAGAGAATGATGGGGCTCATGCAAAGAAAAGGCATCTTGTTGTGATTGGGATAATGACAAGATTTGGCAATAAGAACAATCGGGATGCAGTCCGAAAGGCGTGGATGGGAACTGGTAGGATATTGTGTGGTCTCATGGTTTTGCTTTTGCTGTACGTATTGGTTCAGTTAGATTTCGTTTGCTTAGGTTGGAAAATGGAAGTCATCTTGCTCAAAGTTCTTTTGAAGAATTATGGGTTTTTGGGGTGCACTGCAGAAAATGAATAAGAAAGGAACGATGGGAAGAATTTTCATAGTGATGCTGCAGTGCTAGGATTCATGTTAATTATATAAGTAGCTATTCTTTTTAACCAAATAAATAAAACCCTAAATGGTGTAAAATAATTTTGTATATTCATGGCAGCAATCAACCGGAGACATGTTTCCAAATATGTAAATGGCATTTGAAATGGACCAAATTGTGAACTGTAGATGGAGTCCCAGAGAGTCTAACTATAACCTTTGAATGTACTGTGGGCATCATTTGGAAAGTAGATATGTAGGGAAAAAACAATAATAACAACAAAAGTGGCAGCCATAGTTTGGGTAGTTGAGGACTCAAAATGAGAAATGGAGGTATGTAGGAAAGGTTTAATGCAGCAGGAAAGCAAGTAATAGACATGTCCCAATATGAAGTACAGTACCCTTGCAGAATAGTAGTGGTTGTTCATGGACCTCTGACTGCATTAGTGAATTTTGCTACGGCCACCGTCATTAAATTATTTGATTAACCTTCTCTTCTTAAGATTGATATATTTTACTAGGATTTATTAACCTCTGAATCATATTCGTATAATACAGTATGCTCTTTTTAACTTGGTTTTCTTTTCATTTATCGTTGCATGAAACATGCAATGGTGTTTTTGTATTCTGATTTTCTTTGGGAATCTCAAAGTCAACCTCCATCCTTTCAGGTGCAATGTTGAAAAAAATGGAGAACGAGAAGGGAATAGTTGCACGCTTTGTCGTTGGTAAAAGGTATCCATGCATAATTGTTGTTGATGTTTTTGTAATATATTTCCTTTCAGTACTCCTTTCCACTATCATGGACCATGACGAAAGCATAAAAAAATGGTTCTCCGTGTTCTCTTGCAGTGCAAATCCCGGGGACAATTTGGATCGTGGTATTGACAATGAAAACAGGCAGTCTAATGACTTCATCATTCTTGTATGTTAATGAGATATGTGGTGATTTTAGAATGCCATGATTTTATGATTCTTATTCTTATTCTTTCCCTTTATAATTTAACAGACCCATTGAATTATTCATCAAAAGAGAAAAAAAGACCCATTGAATAAGGATGTTTTCAAGCCATTGTATAAGGTGCTTAACTTTTAAAATATATGATCCATAGGCCAACTGAACATTTTTATGTGAGTAAATAAGCAGAGATAAGAAGTCATAACATATAATAAAAATACCAGAAGCATACTAAGTCCAAAAACGTAGAAGCAACCCTTGTATATATGGACTCTTCTGGTTGTTACATATAGCCCTTTCTTATATAGGCTCAACCACTTGATGCTTTTTGTTCACAGGATGACCTTGTGGAGGGAACAGAGGACCTTCCAAGAAAGGCTAGATTGTTCTTCGCATATGCTGCAGATAAATGGGATGCGGAGTTTTATGCTAAAGTTAATGACAATATCTATGTGACTATTGGTTAGTATCATCAAAGATGGATTTATACATCATGGCCTTCTGAGTTTTGGTTTTCTCTGTTGCATAGTTTGCATGACCAAATAAATTTTTTTTTCTTTGTTTACTCAATAAACTTATATGCTTCACTAAACAACTTTATCCGTCAATATCAATCTATCAAGAAGCATGTATGTTTATATATATATATATATATTTGAATAATAATTTTAATATGGAAAACTGATTTGAGTATGGCATGGTATAACCATTACAAAATAGAGGATGAATTTTTAATCACCAGGGTGTAGAACTGTTGTTTACCAAGATTAAGACACGTTTTAATGTTGAAGATTCTATGCTGGTTCTTCGAGTTTTTAGAGGTTCGGAGATAAACTTCCTTTTGAATTGCAAATCTACAGCTTCAAAGGCATAGATTCTAGTGCAAAACCCAACCTAGTGATTTATATCTTTTTTGGGCAGGGAAGGATGAAGTAAACCTCTCTTTTTTTCTCGCAAAAGTACAATATAAATCAATATCCATTGTTGTTGAAAATGCACCTTAGGCATGCAAGGCACCTAGCCTCAGGATTGATGTGCTTCTGAACCAGTAAATTAGGCACGCAATATGAGAAGCACTTAAGCAATTCATTTCTTTCACGGGAAAATGTCCGCCTTCTCTGTTTTTATTTCCTTTTATTCGCTTTCTCTCTTCCGGGCAAATTTGCAGCTCTTTATGTTTTCTTTATTTTAAATTATTTTTTGGCAAATAAAAAAATATTTATCTGTTATATTTCAAATACATGCCTAATTTTGCCTAGGCGTGCCTCTGTGATATGCACCTTGCATCTAGGCTCCAAGAGATGTTGCGGATTTATTGTGCCCAGTCCTTTTAGCAACACTGATTGTAGATAGTCACATACTTAAAGTATTGTCAGCATTCTTCATTTTTAATCTGAAAAGACATTAGGAAAATTGATAAGGTCTTCTGACTAGCAGTACTACTATATTCTAGATTACATCTCTCCAACTTATTTAATGTTATGAAAGCACTTGTCTTATCACTTCTCCTTCTTCACAGATGCTTTAGGAACTGCACTGGCTGCTCATTTTGACAAGCCTCGTGCTTATATTGGTTGTATGAAATCAGGCCAAGTTTTCTCTGAACCGTGAGTTTCTCCTTAAAAGTCAATTAACGACATAAGTGGAATTGGATTTGTGACTCTTTATCATTTAATTTCTTATTTTCAAACTCTACTGTTGAGATTTGGCAGGAGTCATAAATGGTACGAACCAGATTGGTGGAAGTTTGGTGATAAGAAATCGTAAGTTATACCATAACGAAATGTATATTCAAGTACATGGAAGTTCTCGACGTACCATGATTCTGACACCTCTAACTTATAAATCTGTTTCTTACATCTTTGCAAGATATAAATATAATGAATTTCTCTCAATTTTATTTTAGTGGGCATCAACATTGTTCATAATCTTCTTAATAAACTCGCAGCATACCTAAACCTGTGCGTTGTGAACAACTGTTTGAAATGAGGAAGTGATTCTCTTCTTCTCGTAATGCAGCTTTGCCATTTGATCTGTTTCTCACCATTAACTAAACATGTGGAATCATGTCGAAAACTAAATGTCATTAAGCTTGGTTGTAGTGCATGATTATAAAAATTGAAATGTGGTACCTGGCTGCAAGTAACGCCAACCTTCAAGTTGTTCGAGCACTCTTGGTTTGAAATTCACATTAATACAAGCTATTTTTTTTTTAATAAACAGTCAATACTCGAATAATTTGAATGCGTGCTATTGTAATCTATCTGCATCAATTACACATGCAATGCTGCAGAATTTAGGACAAGAGGCTTGTCAGGTTTTTGTTTAGTTTTACCACTCCATGCTTGTCTTTTTAAACATAACTTTCTTTCTTCCACTCAACAGGTATTTTCGCCATGCTTCAGGTGAGATGTATGTCATATCACGAGCTTTAGCGAAATTTGTGTCAATAAATAGGTAAAGTCTTTTCTTCTTCTGTTGCATCTGTTACGTGACCAGTGACCAGCATGGAGCAATGTCTGAATCCAAAATTATTGAGTGCAGATCTATTCTTCGAACCTATGCACATGATGATGTCAGTGCTGGATCCTGGTTTCTTGGGCTTAATGTCCTACATGTTGATGAAGGGAAGTTTTGCTGCTCATCATGGTCATCAGGTCCCTCACTTCTCTGTCTCTCTCTCTCTCTCACACACACACACGGAATGTTGCCTTGGTGATGTGACCCGATCAGGTTTAGCTTGCCTTTGAAGAATTTTTGGGGGTTTTCTTCTTTAAACTAGCACAATTGACCAAAATATTGACAAAATAGCACAGGTTAAAAAAATATTTTGAAAATAGCACAGTTTTAACAAAAATACAATTGAAAATAATGACTTTAATAAAAACACAATTTGGAATATTGAGTTTGACTAAAAAAATTAAACCTCAAACTAACTCTAACCCTAACCTCAAACTAACCCTAAATACAAACTCTAAACAATACATTAATCTTAAATCTAAAAAACAAACTCTAAACACTAACACTAATCACTAATCACTAATCACTAAATCTCAAAAACAAACCCTAAACACTAATAATAATCATTAACCTTGAAAACAAACACTAATCAATAAAACCTAAAAACAAACCCTAACTAAATATAATAAAATCTTTTGGTTTTTTTGGCTTTTTTTTTTTAAATCTTTTGGTTTTTTTTTTCAATTCCATCATTTAGTGTGGGGTTTTTATTGAATTATACTCTCCAGTATTGGGTTAATGGTAAACCCTAAACAAATCAAAAAATAAAAAAAAGCTAAAAAAATTTATTATATTTAGTTAGGGTTTGTTTGTAGAGTGATTCATTATTGTTTGTTTTTTAGATTTAGGATTATGGTTTAGGTTCGGGTTTTGTTTAGAATTTGTATTTGGGGTAAGGTTGGGCTTGGAGTTAGGGTTAGTTTGCGGTTTGATTTTTTTTTTTTTGTCAAAGTCGCTATTTTCAATCAATCTTATCTTTGTTAAAACTATATTATTTCTAAATGTGTTTTTGACAGTGTTATTTGGTCAAAAGTTGTGTTGGAAAGGAAAAATACCTGGATTTTTGGTGTACAAATTTGTTGGGATAAATAAATAGAAATTTGAATATTTTTTTTCTTTTTTCTTATGGGACAGTTATCATTTCTTTTTCAGGAGCGATTTGTTCTGGGGTTTGATTTGTTTCCGGAAATGGAAGAAGCAAATATGAATAGAGCGATTTGTTCTTAAGTTCACTTTCAGGCATCTAGGCCCTCAGGATTTTATGCTTGTCGGGTTTTGATAGACTTCAGATAGGGAGGACTTGAGGATCCACACAAACTGGCTACAGAGAGGCTGCTGCTTCTTTTTCTTTGGTTTGAATCTTGTATCATCTATACGAGTTAGTAAGAAGAGATAGTGTTCCGTACCCATATGAACAATGTAACATGCATGCTGATGATTCTTTCGCTGATGAAATAGGAGGGAGCGTGTTCTTTCTTGAATGAGATTTCAGTGAAGATAAGGCTAATCGATTTGCAAAGGAATTCAACATGGGTTACTAAAATATTACAAGGTACAAAAACAAAAGAGGGTACTACATACAAGCAAATGACCAGGAAAAACCGGTCTGGTATCTTTTTTACAATCATATTGCAGTCTGGCAAACATGGCTACAATACTTAATCGTGTAGCGTCAATTTTAACTATCAATATCAAACACAAACGTCTAATTAAGGCATGCTTGTTATGAACTGTTAAGGAAATGTGCCAATGCCTCGTCCGTGTTGTTGTCATACATGAGTAAAGCTTCAGCTACCTTGTTTGATGGAAATCCCATTTCTTGTAGAAGGGTGTAGCCGTTGACAAATTCCTGAACCTGGAGGAAAGGAGCATAAAGGTATTCGTTCATTTAAACTGCTGCTTGCAGGAAGATTTTCTTATAAGCCAGTTGCTTCTGTCCCCCCTCTCGTGAGTGTGTGTGAATGTATGGATGCATTGAAGCATGGAAAAAAACCATGCTCTTTGAATTGTGTTCTATAGGAATTGGCTAAGATTCCAATGATTAATAATCACAAGAAAGGAGAGGTAAATACCAAGACTAGCACACCCACACAAACATGCAGGCGCAGGGATGAATAATCTCAAGATAGAAATGAGAGGTAAAGCAATTGCTATGACTAGACCCTCACAAAAAACACGTTTTACTGTTTGAAATACCCTCAAAGACGAAAGAACTCAATATTAGTTAATAATAAAACCATAGCAGCTATCCGATTCCCTAACATCTTACTATTTGCAATTAAAGTTAACAAGCGCAAAACTAAACCCAAGAAAATACCTTTGGCGGATTATCTCCATAGTTTGCAACTGCAAGAGGAACAGCATCTCGATTGAGTCCCATTGCAATGTACTTTCTCACCACAGGATCTGCAGTTGGACCCTGCATTATCAATAACATCCATTTCACAACTCAACAGCAGAAAACTTGGTCTCGTGAACTAATCAAGTCCACACATGCGTTTCTCAAATGCATAAAATAAACTAGCATACAATCATCAAACGTCACAAAAAGGATTCTTTCCTACTTCATGAGTAATAATTGCCAGAACAACAAATTTATCTGGAGTCTAACCAAATATAACAGTGGAGTTCACTACACCATTCATTTTAATTAATCTGGTCTCCATGCACCAAGCCTATAGACAACCCCTCCTACTTCATTCACATAAATCCCAAGGGAAAACTGCTTAAATATCACAAGGTTCTCAAACGATACATTTCATTTCCAAACACATCCAAATCCACTCAATCAAATGTGAGTAAGCGAATGTCAACCACTAGGATAGTATAAGTCGGTACTGCAACTATAAATATCTCAAAACACATATAATATCACCAACAGAGGAGTTGATGCTATCAGCTTTGAAGGTACATTTTCCAACAATGAGAGAGGAACCAAGAATTGGAGGACTTGGCAGAGTATGTGCAGAGAAAACATAAAAGGAAGAGAAGACAATTCCAAGGAGGAAAGTAGCATGGATTGTGACAAAGAGAGGCTTCAAATTAGCCATCTCCTAGTACACGTTACTCCCTCCATTTCTCATCCTCCTGATTTTCTTATACTAATACCTAATCAAATGTATATAAAATTCTCAATCACCACTCTTTGTTTTTACAGCTCCATAATTTTCCGATTTCAAGTTAACAACAACAATTCTATCTTACCTATTTCATAGGTAATCATCACACAAATCAATCAAATTATCCAGACTCCCTCTAAACAATAATAAACAGTGAAGTCCACTGTACCAGGAAATTATACAAATTACTCATCATGTTTCCAAAAACAACCAAACCAAATTCTCTCAATCAACTCCACGTAAAATATATATATATATATATATATATATATATATATATATATATATAAAGAAGACTTACTACTGAAGAGGTCGACTGTAACGGTTTGGGAGGCGAATTTTCCAAACCAAGCAGCCTACTCCAATTCGGGCTATCCTTCTCCGCTTCCGCTAAAATCTGTCTCTCAAGCTCAAAATCAAACTGAAAACTACTCCGCGGAATCTCCACTGTTTGTGGTGTCAATTGTGGCTATAACGCAAATCAAGACATTAAACAACAGATTAACAAAAATAAAAATAAAATAATCATCAATTAATTAAAAAAAGAAAGAAAGAAAAACATTACTGGAGGAGTGATGCGGTATTCCGGTTTTATCATAACCCGAATCCCTAATCCTGCTGCAATCAATCAACAAATCAAATTTACAAATTAACTAATTGATTGATTAAAATGATCAAATACTGGTTATCAAGATCATGTGAGTTTACTTACAGGAAGGAGAGGAGGGGGCTTGCTGAGTGAAAGAATGGTGGCGGGGTGCGTGAGGGATTACGGTGTGACCAGGTTGATTCACTGTTGGATAGAGAGAAGGCGGTCCGTACATCGGATGGCTAGGTTGTGGTGCTGTTGACGGCGTCGATGATCTGTGCATCGTCGATGGTGTGTCGTACGGTGAGCTTGTTCTGTTTCTGAAATCGTAGTCCATTGTTGAGAGAGAGAAGTGAAGGGGGGGAGAGAAGAAGCGGAGAGAGGAAGCGAAGAAGAAAATGGAGGAGGAGGATGACGTGTTTGAGGTTAGTTTGTTTTGAAGGTTAAGATTATTCTAAGATGGGTTGAGAAATTATGTTATTGGTGGGCTTTTTGTGGTTCAATACTGGGCTTATTTGCTTTTAACTTTTGAGCTTGTTGAAGCCCATTGAGCTTCACTTTTTGAAATTATCAACTAGATAAGTTTAACTAAGGTCCAGCATTAAAATAACGAATATTGCTAGTGTTTTTTTAAAAACATTTTGTTTACCGGTAACTTTTACCCACAAAGAGTAAATTCTCTTCTTCTCGAACATTAGATAGGAAATCTCCATCATTCATGAATGAGAAATTATTATTATTATTATTTATCATCAATTTTTAAAATAGAAATGATAATAGGAACATAATTATTGAATCAAGCCCGATTTAATATGATTATTTAATAATAACTATGTTGTTTTAAAAAAAACTATTTTAAGAGATAGGCTAGATTAACAGTAAAAATAATTTTTATTTAACTTTCTGATTAACTAGAAAATTTGTAGCCAACTAAAAAAAATAAACAAAAAATTAGCATTTATTCAATCAAATTCAAAGGAATAGAAAATATTTATGATAAATGGCAATATTATTACTATCAATGTATTTGTAAATAATTTTAAATAATCATTCATGTAACTAAGCAATATAAATAATAAAATTAATCTAGAATTCCAATTATAATATAACAAGTTAAAATTTTGCCTTAAAATCCATCCCTTGATACTCAACTTATTTTATAATTGCTTTGATTTACATTTTTTTTCCTTAAATGATTTTGTAAGAATAGAAAGGCTTCAAGAACTTAATAGCGACATCATTTCTCAATAACCAAACAAAAAATAGAGAGAGAAATTTTTGAAATGGAAATTAATAAATAAATAAATAAATAATGAAAAGGGAAAGGAGGAGAGAAATAATTGAAAGAAGAGGAGAACCAAGAGAAGCTTACGAGGAGAGAGACAGGGGAGAGTTGACGGAGAGATAATCCGAGGTTGCAGATGTGGGATTTTTCTCTTTTCTTTTTATTTATCATGTGATATTTTGGACTTTGCTATTAGGGTCTTCTTATAAGTGTTTTTTTTTAAGGTTTTTTAAAGTATTTTTTATTTTAAAATATATTAAAATAATATTTTTTGAATTTATTTTTTATATTAATACTAGAACTGAAAAAAAAAATTAAAGCTAAAACTAAAAAAAATTGTTTTTAAAACACGGTTATACTAAAAGATTTAGGTTTTATCATCTTTCTTCCTTCATTTTCCTTCTCTCCTCCGGCCAATCTGTTCGCTCCTGGTTTATCGTCTCTCTTCTCGTTTTACGATATGTTTGGTGAGAGTGTTTTTTATTTATCGTATCGGGATTTTTTCCTTTATTGGCGATATATCGTTGACACCGTGTTCCACCCGTATCTCGACACGTCAGTACCAATTTAAAGTTCAAGTCGTTAAAAATGCAACGCTGGAAGCTACTCTTTTTATCAGAGCCTGGTTTCGATCCAGGGACCTGTGGGTTATGGGCCCACCACGCTTCCGCTGCGCCACTCTGATCTGTTGATAGTAGTATCCAAAATAATTTATTTAAACATTTAATTCTGCGAAATTTACCACATCGTAAATTTGGCCCCTGTTTACAAGTCAGGGAAAGGAAGAGAGCAATAGAAAAGTGATGATTTAGAGTGTCTTTGGTATTGCTGTTGTTGTTGTGGTTGCGGTTGGAAAAAAGTGATATTTTTAAAAGGTACTTTTTCTGTGGTTTGTGTATATAATTTGAGTGTTTGGTTAAAAGTGTGGTTTGACTTTATTGTTGTTAAAAACATGTTTGATTAAACATGTGGTTGCGGTTGCTTTGGTACACAAAATGATGAAAAATGACATAAATAAAAGAATTCTTTGTGTTAAGAGAAAATAAAACATTTTGTCCACATAAATACTAGCAACATAAGAAAAGCGTGATTTGTTATTACAATTAAACATTATTGCCCCATCAAACTATTTGCAATGCCATCACGAATATAATCCATACGCGACGCACTCTGGTGTCCAGTTCTTTGTGATTGTGGAACGACATCGGGAAAAATATCTGGAGGAACGAAATCAGGATGGCTATCAAACTTGTTGAATGCAACATCTTGGCCTGACATCCGTCGAATATAGTTGTGCAGCGCCATTGATGCGACAACAATTTTAACCTGTGATTTGTAAGGAAACTCAGGCATGGTTTGCAAGATTCGCCATCTTTTCTTCCAAACTCCAAATGTACGTTCGATAACACATCGTAATGATGAATGGACTCGGTTGAATAGTTCCTCCCGACTTCGCGGTTGCCCTCGTCGCTGAAATTCTGGAAGATGATATCTTTCCCCTCTATATGGACCCAAGTAACCATATTCATTCGGATATCCCGAATCAACGAGATAATACTTCCCTGCATAAATGTACTAATTGTTTAACGCTTACAAAATACTTCATACAAAAAGAAATTAGACTAGCTGAACAACAACCATAATTTTTTTTGGGTTAATACCTTCCGGTGGCCGCAGAAATTGTATGTTTGTATTTCCAATCGCCTCATAAAATATTCTTGTATCGTGAGCACTACCTTCCCACCCAGCCCAAACAAATGTAAATTGCATGTCAAAGCTACATGTTGCCATTATATTTTGCGTCAGTATACCTTTTCTACCAATAAATGGTATTTGAATTTCTTGTGAAACACATGCACGTACATGTGTTCCATCAATCGCTCCAATGCAATTCTACAAAAACAAAAAATTTGTTGCCGAAGCAATTTAATTACACTTAAATATTTGATTGTAACCTTTTGAAATATTTAACTACCTGTACAGAGTATTGCTTACCTTCAAATAGGGCATGTATCTCGAATTCATTTCAATTTCCAATGGTGTTGTTGTGAATTCCGGATCTACTGGTCTAATGAAATCAGCTGCTAGCAAGCACACTGAACGAAGAACCTCTTTGAAATTTCTGGAAATTGTTTCACCTGAATGCTGAAAACGCTCTTGCACCTCTCTATTTGAAGCACCTAGAGCTAAAGTGTAGAGAAACATGCCTACTTTCTCAATAACACTCATCCGTCTAGACGATTTCAACCTGTACATCGTTTCCAACTCTAAAGTCAAACTCTTCAATGTGTCCGCATCCATCCGAAACATGTTCATACAACGCATCCAATGCCTATTTAAAATTTCCGTCAACCATCGCATGCCAGTGTTGTATGAATTCATACATGGCTCTTTGTAAATATACGTATTGTAATACATCGTCAGTGCTCCAGCAGTGCATATGACTAATTTAGTTCGATCACACTCTCTAAGCCAGAATAAATCACCATTGTCATTGTCATCCTGTTGATTTAGGTCGTAGTCCTGAACCTCACTGTTATAGTTCCCATAACCATAACCGACACTACCTCCAAAACCACTTACTGAACTTGTACCAGCAAACCCATCCGACACATATCAACCAATATTATTCATAACATTTTCATAATGGTCATCAAAAAGCGCATTAAACCAATTCGGATCCATATCTACAAACACAACTTAATATCAATTTCCAACCTGCACAGTATCGGTAAATAATACATGTTCATTGAATAATATTTTTTTATTTGTTGTGTCGTTAATGACGATCTTAACACAAAACATTTATGGTTGATGAAGCGCTAAATATCGAACATCTTTAACTTATACGTAACTCATTCAATATTTTTCAACAAAATAATAATTGTAATTTTCAACCTGCAACGTAACGGTAACATGACAGTTTTCACTGCGTAATTTATTTACATTATTTTAAACATTAATGGCGACATTAACTTATCCCAAAACATCTTCATTGCAGCAATCCCTAATAATCGAACTTATTTACGGCGAAATTAATTTAAGCAAAAAACATTTAAATTGAAGCAACCCCAACGAATCACACACATTTTACTTATAAGTAATGCATTCAATATTTTACAGTACAAACTTAAATTCAACCCTCAAAACAGTGTTTATACACGTTGGCATGCTTGAAATATGTGGTGGGTGGCAGGCCATTAAGGTTTCATGAGGAAAAAAAACTAAAGATAAGGGACTGTTGTATAAATAGGAAAAAACAAAAAATAAACTTGCTTTATTTACAATAATAGCAGCCCTATCAGATTTACCATCTAAATTTGATAACAAAACATAAAGATAAAGCTGTATTAACTAAAAAACAGCCTTAAAATCAACAACTAACCTTCTAAAGTCAATGAAGTTGACGTTGCAGTGTAAAAACAACAACAAAACCTCCTGAAAACAGCCCTCAATACACGTGGGAATGCTTGCAAAATTTATGGCCAGCCAATGAAAATGCTTTGGAATGATAATGCATTTTAAATAGAAACACACACACAGCACAAACCAACATACATTTACTGCCATACCCATCAGCAAACCAGTATTTGTACCATGACCAACCATTCAACCCAGCAACTGTCATTCAACCCACAATCAAACATTCAAGTAAGGAACAATAATTCATGGCTGTAGCAGCAATTCAAGTCAATTAACATTCAACCAATCAGCTGTCATTCAACTCATAAAAAACCATGAAATCCCTCAAGTTACAATATGAAATTCAAGGCTGAAAAAGCAAACTGAACACAAAGTGTTCCAGCCATTCAAACTAGGCTATAGAAGTCAACATGAAACATACAATTACAGCTTGTAAAAGGTACAAAAATAGCTGTTAAAAACATCTCAAACATAACCAATAAGCCAACAACTAAAAATACAAAGGAATTGCTCAACATATGATACGTTACAAGTTAAGAAACCTGGGAAAAAACAGCAAAGGCATAACCGTTTGCATCAACCATTTGGCAATTCTACAGCCGCAGCAACACCTCATGCACCTAACCTTTTTGTGGACTTTTAACTGTGAGAAAACACATAACCATACAACATGTTAACGGCTCATTGGCATACAAATCAAACATTAGAAGTGTGCTAAACATTCAAAAACACTTGAAATATGAAATGCATGCAATAATTACCAAAACATATGACACAACAAAATTTAATTGTTGCGACATATAACACAAAATAACATACATAACTGTTATTTTTCCCTAAAGCAAATGTAAACTTACTTCAAGGTCTGTAGGTTGCCCTTCGATCGAACATTAATTTCAGCCACTGAAATTTTCGGTCCATATCACCAATTGCTGCCCACATTTCCCTCCTACTTCTAACCATGAAAAACTCAGTTGCAAAACAATACAGCTCACTGTCGAACACCACTTCCTCAATGGAGTGAAACTCCTTCATCACTTCTTCTATGCTACATCGTTTTTTATCAAAAACAGTTGACGTGCATTCACTCTTGGTAGACACACTATCAACTAACTTATCTAATCGCGCAAACAAATGCGATCCCCTTCCGGCACCCCTTTTTTTTAAATTTTATTGGGAACTTTGTTGCACACCTTTTCTCTTCCTATTACTACCAGTGGGATTGCTTGTGCTGTTGGAAAAATTGACACCAGCCACCATATTATTGACATCGGCAACAAAATTTGGTAGACTATCCTCCTCAGAATCTCCACTACCTTCCTGCAGCTCAGGGTCCTCATTTACTGCGTTAGTTTGCCTTTGACCGACACTATCTTCATCAGAATTCAGACCCTGTGATGGAGCCCAAGCATACTGACCGGTAACAACAGTGTTTGTAAATATGATATCATATTTACTACACAATGTTGGATCGATGCCAACATGCCTAAACTTTCTTGCTCCGCGTATCTCCTACAACAAAGGGACAATGAAGAAAAAAATGCATAAAAAATGATGTAAAAGCACGCAATCAAACAATTTATTACAGCTCTAAACATACTAAAAAAACAGACCTGGTTTTTAGCTTTCCACCATTCATCAGGAGCCGCAATTGTTCCTAGTTCAGCACTCCATCCTACTCCTGTTTCGGAAATCAACTTTTTTCATATTCTCTAATCTTTTTTAATTCCGTCCCACTTATTCTTTAATTGTGCTTTCGTTAATGCATGGCCAGTTTGATCCTTAAAGCAATTCATAACATATTTCCACCTAACTTTGTCGAAATGTGTGTTGGGTCGCATACCTTGCTCAATTGCTTTAATACATATGTCACAAAAAGCGTGCAACATCTCTCTAGTCCAACAAGCCTTATCTTGTGATTGAGAATCGTCCATGTTCTCGGCTAAAATGTTTTGTCTAATATACAATTAACAGGTTAATTTCAATTGCCACTCTAAACTAATAAACCGGTGCAAAAGAAACTCTTAATTTCCACAACACCAATATCCACATATTGAAAAATCCTATGCTCTCTTCTTTCCTAAGAAAAAAAGACCATCCCCTTTTCACATTCCGCACTCCGCAATCACATCCTTTATGTTTGACAAAATCCTATAATTTTTATCCTGTCCCAGTTGATCAAAAAAAAATTTTGCAGCAATTCTAGCTAACATAAAGTACTACTCCACTCTCTTCAAACCTTCCCTTGACAGCAATGAATAACCTTTTCTTGATTAAATTTACTAATTTAAATAAAAAACAAAGAATCATTCTAGTAATGCTAAACCAAATTTAGCAGAGACAATGAAGGTAATGACTAGCTAGCTCCCATTTAAATAAAAAATCCACATCAAAACCAAAGTCTTTAACACGACAGCACATATATTTGTGACTAGCTATGCATAACAGCGTAAGGAAATGTTAATATTTTGATGGTTTCACACCACGCACAGCCAAAAGCACATGTAAAAAGAGAATTAGAGATATAAAGTAACTGTGCAACCGAAACAGACCAACTAACCTTGAATTTTCTTGTGCAACCGAGACAGAGATTGGTAAGATGCTTGTGCTTGAGCTTTCCAAGAGGCTGATTTCGAAGCTCTCTTTGGTTCCGGCAAAGAAAACACACAGCAAGAGACAATTTTGGTTAGAGAAAACAGTTTGTTTTAGCTGATAAGGCAAGATCTATACATTTTTTTAGGTCAAGTGCGAATAAAATTACCTGGTTCAGTGCGTGTTTTCTTCAACCGTGAAAGGAGCTCATCATGGCAGCAGATCGGTGGCAGATGGGCTTGATCTACACTCGGCTACAAACACTGGTGACACTCTGTGTGAGAGAATGGACAAAGAGTGTGTGTACTGAAAGCGCGATGAGGAGTACTGATTTTTTTAGAAGAGGGCAGCTGTGGAGGAGGAGAGCCCTGGGATGCGAATGTGGAGTAGGGGAGACGACCGTGATGTTGAGGACAAATAGGGCTAAATTTTTTGGTAAAGGTTGCAGCGTTTTGTGAACAGCAGCCACGACAAAAGGTAACAGATAGTTGTTTTTGCTTATCCTGCGTTTGGAACGCAATTTGTGTGGGCCCCATGAAATTTGAAAACGTGGTTAGCTGTTAACCAAACAGCTTGTTTTAATAGAACGTAGGAAACGTGGACGCTCCCGCGTAACTAAACACGCTCTTAACCACTGTGGGTGATTGAGTTGGTAGGGTGAATAGGAGCGAGATACATGTCTTTCACGTGTTCAGTTTGATTTTTTCAGCCTATTAATATTGATGGTCATCGTGGACTGTAAAGTGTAAATCCTGCTTTTACAAATCTTGGGTATAAAAATCTAATTTGATACATGTAGGCTGATTCAAGATACACTAAGTATTAAAAAAAAAATTCATTTCATGCTGCCCAAGATTTTCAATATCCCTTGGTGCATCAAGTGTGCGATTCACAATAATATTTTTTATTATTAATGTGGATGTTTGAGATATTTTAATTAATTTTATGAGTTTTAAAATTAATTATTATATAATTTTTTTAAAAAAATTAAAATTATTAATTGATTAAGATAGCGTAAACATAATGTTATTATTAGAGGAGGTGTTTGTTTTTATTATTATTATTATTATCAGAAAAGGGGAATCAAAGTTCATCGCCAAACCCTCCAAAAAGTCCAAAGGGATCGTTGATTAGTCTACCTAACTTGGTCTAGCTATTGACTTTTAACAAATTTTGATTCTCAATCCATTCCTTGCCTCGTCTCTCGCGTCCCAGTCTATTTGTCGTATTAGGCTCAGGCTGCTGGCAGCCTCAAGAGCAAGATAATTTTACCAAATAACTAAAAAAAAAACCCAATTAAAACAGGAAAAAAAAAAATCACATCTCATTGCCCTTGGGTGGTCTACGTGTTGTGTCGTTGTATTTATGCCCTTGGAATGGCAACACGGTTGAATTTTCTTATATTATAATTATTATATATGTGGGTATTTTTATTATTATTTTTCATCTCATCATCTTTTTATATCGTTTAAAAAAAAAACTTTTGAAATTCAGAGCAGTATTAATTATAATAAAATTTGTTTTAGAAGGTTTGGCGTTACCATGAAAACGACCTGTCTCCTAATCTGAAAGGGGCGAAGAGGGCTTTCAAGTACAAAATAAAAATAATATAAGGATGGAAGCATTAACCCGTAAAAATGACCCGTCAATGGGTCTGTGAAAGTGAAAGCAGAGAAGAGCGTCTCTGACCTGTCGCAGTGACCACGTGGGATCTCTAAAACTAGGAGCCACGTCAGAATCACATCCTAAGGAAGCTAAATTTGGAAGGTAGAGGTAATAAATAGCACGTGGTAACCATTAAGTGCAATACTGTCAGGCCACCGATCTAACAGTCACCATTGATCGCTTCTTTCCTTTTTCATCGATCATTGATCAACGATATTAAAGGCTGTCACCGGTACCTGTGTTTCAAATTTATGAAAGTTTTTCTTTTTTATCAACCCAATTTAATTTTTTTTTATCAACGATTAGTGCCCTTTTTTATTTTATTAATTCTTCGAGTGCTTAGTGTGTTTTTTTGTAATGTGAAATATAATATATTAAAATATTTTTTATTTTAAATATTAATATTAATATATAAAATTATTAAAAAAATTAAAACACACGGAAAATAGCTCTAAAGTTCGTTGTTTTCCGTTTTAAAAACAATTTTCAAGAGATTTGAAATTTTATTTTAATATTTTCAAATCATTCTTATCTAATAATGTAAAAATAAATTTTAAAAAATTAAAAAATTATTATATTAATATATTTTAAATAAAAACAATTTAAACTAAAAAAACAAAAGAGTTGGGTAGAATTTAACTTGTAGCATAGAAGCATGGAATAGGGTAGGCACGGCATTTGGTGGTTTTCTCGGAGGACTGTGCGTGAGTGGATGGCTGATTTCAAATCTTGGAAGTGACAGCTCTGTCGGGTTTCGCCACTGCAGGAAGCTGGCTAATAAAGGCTGGAGCAGGTGGTGGTGTCCACACTTGGATCCTATCATCGACTCTGTCTCTGCCACCGCCTGTGGGGATACATTTTAATATATAGCAGTACAAGATAGTGTTTTCTCTAAGAAAGTTCCCTTGGACCCTTTTTTTAATAAAAAAAATCACGGTAAGTCATTAAAGTGGTATTTTTTTTTAGTAAGATAATATTTTTTTAGATTATTTTTTATTTTTAAAAATTTATTTTTTATATCAACATATTAAAATAATATAAAAATATTAAAAACTTAATTTGAAATAAAAAATTAAAAAAGTTGAAATAAACTGTGGATAAATGTGGTTACACACTCACCGGCCATTTGATTATTCCATGGCCTACCAATTCCAAATATAAATATACTATGCCAGAAATAAGCATATCCATGACGGATATGCAGGAGAGGTGATGTGCCCTCTGGCCCACAAGTTTTAGTACAGTAATTAATCTACGAATATAATACCTAGCTATACAAATAAATTAATACAGATAACAAGGAAGTCTACGCGGTATAAAATACTGGATTATTGATCCGCACTCTATTACAGGTAAGATTAATTTTTT
>Ga0325414_1002426_pt1 | contig 18855 bp, 13 predicted proteins | sample PopdelMetagenome_8_FD_206183 | JGI IMG/M metagenome (GOLD analysis project Ga0325414, IMG submission 206183) | Populus deltoides microbial communities from Bellville, Georgia, United States - Leaf-PdKOR-R3 | ecosystem: Host-associated > Plants > Phyllosphere > Phylloplane/Leaf | place: USA... | reverse complement strand
TGTAGAAACAAAGGAAAGTATCTCGTTATCATTTATAGGCAAATTGCATTTACTGCTGCTAACCAATGCATGTTCATTTCTTTTCCCAATTTCAAACCATCTATCTATATTTTTCGTTTTCCATCATGAATTAAGGGAGCATTTGTTTTTTTTGGTTGTATTTAAAAAAAAATTAATTTAAAAATGTTATATTGATATTTTTAAGTATTTTTTTTGTTTTGGTTTTTGATATTAAGAATAAATAAATAATTAAAACAAATATTATTTTAATATATTTTCAATTAAAAAACACAATATACAGCATTACTAAACATATACTAAGTGACTATAAAGTATTATGGTAATTTTTTCTTTTTAAGCTTTTTATCTAAAAATATATTAAATTAATATTTTTTAGGTGTTTTTTATAGTGTTAATGTTAAAACTTAAAAAACAATCTAAAAATATATGATTTTAGCATATTTTTAAATAAAAAAACATTTTTACAAATATTGCATTGTATTACCAAATAAAACAAATTTAAGGAAAACAACTATCCATTAAGCCAATTTATACTTATAGCATATATATGCCACAGGGTTAGATTTTTCACCATAAAATTCAGTCATATGTGGTACTCTAGTTCATACTAGATTAAGCATTATCTTTTTTTTTTTACTTGTATTTGCCTACAACTATGTATTTTCCTCATTCAAAAAGGTTCCTACAATTGACTTGTCATAAGTAAAGAACCAACATAATTAAATAAACTGAAAAGAACACAGCATAAACAGGAAAATCTTTCAACATTTATTAATCTCTTAAACAAAAGATTTGAACAAATACAAGTTTGTGTGATGTGCATAAAGATTGCATGTTACATAGTCAAGGCTTCCCAACTCATTTATAACAAAGATATATGAATTACAATGCATAACTATCAACCCTATTTTTCAGGACATAGTGAGACACTTTCTCCTCTATGTTTTCCTTAAACTTGGTGGCTTATTTTTTCAGCAAGTGTTGAGCGGTCTCTCCCCTATATGTCCTATGACCTTAATGGCTTGTATAGCAATCCCAGTCATGCCCCACGTTTAGCTACATATCCCTCATGATTTGGATGTCTATAACTGCCACAACTAACCCACAATCTTGTTATAACTATAACCCACAACCTGTATGTCTAACTGCCAGCCCTTATTAGGAGTTTTGTTTTGTGTTTGCTGCTAGCTTTAAAGGTCCATGATCTAAGCCTCACATTGTCAATAACCCAATGACCCCTACGAACCATTACATGATGCCTGTAATATAGGTATGCAAGGTTGTCATTGTCCATGGCTGCTGAATTATAGGTAGAATGCATTCATTGGCACATCCTAATGTCTAGGCCTCTAACAAACCACACTCACTAGAAGAGTCTAATGTCATTGTCGGAATAAAGGTGAGGTATTCATGCACTTTGTCTTCGAATTGCCATAAATCCGTGCATTATCTATCAACTCCAACCAATTTCACTGTGTGTTTGTCATGTAACGCCTTGAGTACTCTTTAAGCAATGTATTGATTCTTTTTGTTTGTTCATCAGTTTAGGGATGATTGGTAGTGGAGAACTTCAAACTCGTCCCCATCATGTTGAACAATGTTGTCCAAAACCTGCTCATAAATCACTTATCGTGATCACTCATAATGTCTGAAGCCAACCCAAAATACTTTACCACACTACGGTAGAACAACCCAGTGGTAACTTTAGTTGTACATATCATTGGGGTAGCAACAACACTGCGTACTTAGTGAATATATCGACAATAATCATCACGGTGTCCATGTTATTAACCTTTAGAAACCCAACAATGAAGTCTATTGAAACTGACACTCAATGTTTGTTTGGAATCGGCAACGACTATAACAAACATATCTCTCGTTGTCATAAGGTCTTGTTTTGCGAGCACACTAGATAAGTCTTGACGTAAAGTTTTACATCGTCATCCATCTTCAACCAGTAATAAGTATGGGATAAAAGAGCAAGTATCCTCTCCCTACCTAGGTGTCCAGCCCATTGCGAGTCATGAGTCTCTTTTAGGGGTGAGCAAAAAAACTAAATAACCGATTAAACCAAAAAAACAAAAAAAACCAAAAAAACCAAACAAAAAAAACCAAATTAACCGATTAGAAAATCACAAAAAATTTCTAGTTCGGTTCAGTTTTTAAAGTCTAAAATCGATTAAACCGAACCAAACTGAACAAGTTCAACCAGGCCAATACTTAAAAAAAAAAACAAGTATAAATAGTATGTTTTTCTAACCCTAAACCTAAATGCATTCTCAGTCGCCCCCTCTCCCTGCTCTCTGTCTCTCATCTCTCAAATCTGTCTTCTTCTCTTTCATGCTCTCTGTCTCTCATCTCTCAATCTGTCTTCTTCTCCTCCTTCATGCATTCTCAGTCCTGTGTCAATTTAGGTCTCTCCCTCTTCTCTAAAGGACGGGTAATGGATTCTTCTGGGTTTCTTGAATTTTGTTGATTCTTGTCCAATCTCTCTTGGTATTCCACTTCTGATCCGAGTTACTTGCATGAATTTTCTCATTTATTTTACACGGAAAGATGCAACAAACGATTTTAAAGATGTGGGTTACAACAATGATGCTAGAGTGATGATAGAAAAGTATGTCATTGGTGAGGTAGATGTAACAATAGTCCCAACGAAACGCCTCTACATAGCACTAGGTTTGGGAGGAACAAACCCTAAAGACGAGAAGCTTTGTTTTCTTATTAAGATCTTGCAGCTACTCGTGCCACTCGTGATCTTGAGCTTGGCTCTTGCCATCCGAACCTACACCAAAAAAGAGTAGAGGCTAAGATTTATCAGGATCTACCCTTTTAAGGGGTTAGATGGGGATTTAATCAGTTTAATTCTAAAAACACTCTTTTGTTTTGTTCCTCCCTTGCTTTGTGTTTGTGCCGAAGATGCTTTAGTTCAATTTGAAAAATAAAAATGCTGAAAAATATGGTCAATAAAAAGCCCAAAAAAGCTCAATCAGAATAATTTTGGTTTGAACCGGTTTAGAATGGAAAAAAACCGAACCGAACCAAAATTAATCGGTTTGAACCAGTTTTAAGTTCGACTCGGTTCAAAAACTTAAAACAAAATTTTGGTTTGGTTGTTTATTTTGGTCCAAAACCGGCCTGAACCGAAAATGTTCAGCCCTAATCTCTATCATCAAATACTTTTGTAGCTCTCCCTTTGGTATAAAGATTCGACCCCTTTTTATATAATGTAGGTCATGTTCCAATTAATATTTTGAATTTTCCCCTTTCATGTAAGATTAACTAATTTTTTATATGTTGCATCTTCTCAATAGCTTAGCGAAGTCAATCTAGCATGTTTGACTCCACTTGAACAATAGCAAAAATAGTAATAATTACCTCGCATCTGCTAAGTGCATCCGTAATTTGATTATCCCTCCCTAGTTTGTCCTCTTATACAAAGCCATACTCGACCAAGAGTTCTTACCACCGAGCTTGCCGTTGTGACAACTTCTTTTGTGTCTTGAAGAAGGTGTTAGCAATGTTTTCGATTTTGACAACGAACTTTAGCCCCAACAGATATACTTTCCATATGCCAAGGCAGTGCACTACTGCCATCATTTTCTTCTCATAAGTTAAGTATTTATATTCAACATTCAACTTCTAACTCTCAAAAGCAATCAAATGTTCCTCTTATACTAGTACTCTTTTAATGGCTCTATCTGAATCATCGATATACACTTTGAATGGCTTTTTAAAATCAGGCAACCCCAAGACTAGAGTCAATGCTACTATTGTCTTTAGCTTATCAAAGGTCCGTTGGAAATCGACTGATCATTTATATCTCTGATTCTTTTTTAGAACATCTAAAAAATAAGTTGTTTTCTTGTTGTAGCCCTCAATAAGTCATCTATAATGATTTGTAAACCCCAAAAAGGTTCTCGACTCTAAGACTGTCTTCGGTGCTGATAATTCAATGATGGCTTGAATCTTCCATGGATCTATCTTCACATGTCCCTCCCTAATTAAATGGTCTAAAAACATAATCTCAAACTTCGCAAACTCATATTTTTCTCCCTTTACAAACAATTCATGTTCCTTCAATATATTCAAAACTTTCAAAAAATAAATTACATGATCTCTCATCCCCTTACTATAGATTATAGTATCATCTTAATAGACAATAACAAAACTATCTAAGAAATCATATAAGACATCATTCATAAGATTATAAAATATTGTTGGATCATTTATTAAGCCAAATGGCATCACCAAGAATTCGTATGCACTAAACCTTGTTACACACGTCGTTTTGTGCTTATCCCTTTTAGCAATCATGACTTTCCAATACTTGGATCACAAGTCTAGCTTCATAAAGATAGAAGCCCCATAAAATTTGTCCATCAAGTCTTAAATAAAAGGAATATGATATTTATTTTTAATTGTTATCTTTTTTAATGCTTTATATTCAACACACATGTGAAAACTTTAATCCATCTTTTTCTGAATAAAATCAGATCGCATAGAGAGCTTTGAAATAATGGATATATCTAGCGTCAATCAACACTCCCAATTGTTTCCTCAATTCCACCAACTTTATAAGTGACATTTGGTAGGGGGTTGGGATGGTGGCTTTGTTGCTGGAACCATAGTTTTGAAACCCGATCCGGTCATCGACCTGATCTAATGATTGGGTCACGGGTTAGATGGGTTGACCTGGGTCAACCTAAAAAAAAACCAATACAACACCTATAGAAAACACATAACTAGTTACAATGCAACACTTATATAAACCAAATTTAAATTTTAAACCAACAACATAAATTTAATTCAATATCCAAAATACAAACCAAATATAAATTCTAAAATATTTAAAACAAAACATCCAACAACATAAATTTTAAATCAACAACACATTTATTTTTGTTGAATGAACACATTAAGTTCTTCCGTGTCCATAGGAGCAAAATTTAAATCAAATATCGATGGAATTGAGCCAATCTCATCAACACCTAATAAATCATCAGCATGATCCTTTGAAACTTCATCGTCATAATCATTTTCAATCTCATTAATATTTATGACATCTACATTTCAAACACAATTAATAAATAAATATTATGTGTTAAACAATACTTTATTTTAAATAATATTTATCACTAAATAATCAATAATTAATTACCATCATATAAAGGATCTTGTATGGTTATAGTTGATAGAGTTTGGTGAAAACTCTCTACTTCTTCACTTGTCAAAATTGACGGGTCATCTTCTACTACCTAATTTTCAATGTCACAAATTGTCTCAACATTAATTGGATCATAATTTCATAATTTCCAATAATTCCTATATATATATATATATATTAAAAGTGAAGGTAAACACAATATAAGTATTAATAATGCTACTAAATAAGATAAAATAATATTTAAGGAATTAGAGAAAAGAAAAATACTTTTGTTTCAATCTTAGATTGCAGTGGACGTAAACAAGGTCATTAAGCCTTTGGTGCTCCAATCTATTCATCTTCTTGGAGTGAATATATTCAAACATACTCCAATTTCTCTCACATCCCGAAGAATTACAAGTTTGACTTAACACTCGTATAGCCAAATGTTGTAGATTTGGAGCACTGGTTTCATATGTCATTCATTCACTATTTATCTATACAAAAAAAAAAAGAGTATAAGACTATGTCCTCAACATTTCTTCTTTTGCATGATGAATAGCATCATACAAATATCTCATTGAACGTCTATCATCACCATCGACCATTCGTAGAACTCGAACTAAAAGTTCACTCATTCGCACAATTATTGCACATTCTTCCCAAAACAGAGAGTCTAGCACACTCTTAACAAACTTTTTTCCTTTGCTATCTTTAGCATAAGCAGATGAGACCCATTCTCTAGATGTCACCATAGCTCTCAACTCATCTTTATGAGCTAAAATGCTTTGCAATGCAATAAAATTGGTAGCAAAATAAGTAGGAGCTGGACGAAGTATTTCTTTTCCTCCAGTGAACTTCCTCATCAAATACAATGGATAACAATTATTATAAATGTACTTTGTGATACCAGAAGCATGCTCAACAACAGAACAAACTAACTGCAATTTACCAATGTCCTGGATATGAAGTTGATGCAATAAGTAACACAAGGAGACCAAAATATTGAAGTAAATTCTTTCATTAATAACTTGCCAGCAACAATATAATTTGCAGCATTATCATTCACCATATACACAATGGTTTCTACCCCAACATACAAAACAAACTCTCTAAATAACTGATGCAACAATCTAGCAATCTTTGAGACATCTGATACATCCACAGTTTAAAAAAAACGGTTCCTTTAGGACAATATACTAAGTTAATTAAAGTCCTTCTCTTCTAATCTGTCCATCCATCAGCCATTAATGTGTAACTAGTCTTCTTTCAAATCTCTTGATAACTCTCAACATAAATCTTCACTTCATCAATCGTTTTTGCCAAGTAATAACCATGAATATCATGCAAGTTTGGTCCTTTATAACCAGGACCCATAGCTATTACAACATCTATGGCATGTGATAATACCCAGAGTTAACATCATTAAATGGCACACATGCATCAATCATCCACTTCGCTAAAGCAAAATCACACCGTTCAACTATTTCCTTCCTTTGCCAACAATTCTGAAGAGACTTTTGAGCACCAGAAGTTGTTCTCAGCATGAAATATGTGCCCAATGTTGCAGATTTCTTCTACTTTCAATAACTTGTAATCGATTGTTTTACAGTGCTGGTGTTTTGAATCTTTTTATTTTTTGCAACCTTTGGTGGTAACATATGTTTTTTAGTATTTACATCCTCATCATCATCATCTTCTAATTGCCTAATCATCATCTCTTCATGCTCCTATTGTTGTGCATTAAATGGATTGAAATCTGCTTGCATTTCTTTAACTTTTTTTTTGTTTCAGCATTTCCTTTAAGATTCAAAAGCATTTGATGTCGAACATCATGAGGACATTTGCAACATTGTTTAACTTCTCCTTTAGCTTTAGCTAAATGTTGTTTAAATTGATTAATGCCACAACCCACAAATACTTTAGCATAATATAAACATACTAATTTAGTTTTTTTACATCCAACACTAAGTTTAGGAGTTTCTTTACAATGACCCCATGCCAAATCTATTCTTCCTCTACTACCACGTGACATGGAAATTAAAGGTTGAGATGATTGGGCCGTTGAAAGATCACTACTTGGAGTACTACCATCATGTGAAGACATTTTAAGGACCTGACATAATTTATAAGAGGGCATATAATTTCAAGCCAAATCATATACTTTTATTATATATTCAGACTGAGCAGCAAAGCACTTTGCAATCCATTCATTAGATTAACAATGACTTATGAATAAAGACATGCATGTAAAAACAGAGCCAAGTCTTTATTTAAGGTTTTCATACACAAATTATACCCCTAAAAAAAAACCCACTAAAAGAGCAGCTACCCAACATCTAGAATAACAGCCCCATGTAGAATTAATGACATTCTCATCTACTACTCCTAGTTTAGTTTCAATCACACATAACAGAAAAAGATTATGCTTCCCAGTAAATTTTGTCAAAACTATTTTCTTATCACTATTCCTAATCCCATGCACATTCTTATGCATTTATACCAACCATAAGAAAGTCAGAGCACCCATACCTCAGAGGAAAGCTTACTAAAACTCCCCTCTAACATCTTAATCTCTCTCTCCTTGTAAATGAATTTGCATAGGGTATTCACTACCTAGTTTACTTTTTCAATAGGTTTAAATATTACTTTTCCAATCTCCCTAAGAAATAATAGCCTTCTGTCTCCTATTATTTGATGATTTCTCCATACATGGTTGGCAAAGAGCAGAATAATCATCATCACAATCCATAACAGGAAGAGGATAGATAACTCTGTTCTTATTCCTGATACTCCCATCAGATATGAAAAGATCAGTAATTTCAAGTACAGATTCCTTTGACTTTTTATTCCTAATCAACATAATTTGTCTTAAGAGCATAACTATTTCCATCATGGTCCTAAAAATCATTTATCAAGACCATTGACATCATAATTATCCACCAAATCATTCTTGATATAGAAATTTTCATCTCCAGATGCCTTGGCAGTATTGACCTCTATCCTCTAGCTATAACAGTTATTAGAAAAAATTGGGCCCTTAGAGTAGGAGGATTGACTCACATTACTAGCCCAAACATCAATAGCTTTCTGTTCTCAATCAACATTATAGATGATCCTAGCTAGTTCCAGAAGCAAATGCATCGATAAAGACAAAAACGTTGCATCAACACTTCTTAATCCATTTTCTACACTTCCTAATAGCAGAGGCTTTATTAAGTTGCAAAAAAGAAAAGAACAGAGAAATATACTTGTGGGTATGAATTGCGAATGAATCGATGCAGAGATCAAGAACTGTGAATCGATGCCAGAACTGCAAGTTCAAAAAAGGCAAAGAATAAAGAAAAAGAGAGAGTAAAAGAAGAAGATCTGTGAAGAGAAATAAGAGTCTAACCTTATTCGCAGATTTGAAACAGTGATCAAGACGTCTTCTGCTCCTCTGCGATTCAAATTACTTTAGAAAAGAGAGAGTGAAAGAAGGAGATCTGTGAAGAGAAACAAGAGTCTAACCTTATTCGCAGATTTGAAACAGTGATCAAGTCGTCTTCTGCTCCTCAGCGATTGAAATTGTTTTTTCGTTAATTAGGTTTTCTCTCTTTCCCCAATTCTGCATTGTTGATCTTCATCGTTTTGGCCTTTTAAAAGGTCAAAACGACGTTGTTTCACGTCTATGAATATATTTATAAAAAAAAGTCGAGTCTCAACCGGGTCGGCCGAGTTTGATCGGGTCGACCAGGTTTCACCGGGCCAACTTCTCAACGGGTTTTTACTTAGACCCAGACCGGTCCCAGGCCTAGGTCGACCCGCCGAGCCGGTCCGGGTTTTAAAACTATGGCTGGAACCAACTCAATGTGATGATCTATAACACTTTTTAATGGGAGTTTCTTTGATAATTGAGGTGGCATCACATCCTCAAATTGCTGCACACATTAGCAATTTCTTTCGGCACCTCAACACAACAGTTTGTTTTCTCATTTGCTACTATTACAAGAAACATTTCCCCATCTTTTTATTATGCTTTCTCAATAGTAATAGTCATGATCAAGCACCCTTCATGGCATTTATCGATGTGACATTACAATAGGGATAAAACATGGACAACCCTTACTTGTAATCATAACTCCATTCAAACATGGCATTAAAGCAATCTTGGCTTTTCTCAATAAATCAAGAGCAAGAATGATATTTTAATCATTTAAATTCACAACCAACACATCTTGGTTACCTCTCAATTGATCTAATATAATCGACACATCATAGGACATACCCGTAATCTTATATGCCTTAGAATCCACTACTTCCATGAAGATGTGACTACTGCTTAATCTCAAACCAAGATCTTTCACCAATTGATCAATCAAAAATGTATGGGTCGTACCCAAATCTAGCATGGTATTAATTGGTTGCTCATTTACACTAATTTATACATATACCAAATCTTCTGTCACCGACTTCCCTTTTCACAACACATCATTCCTCGTCAAGTCTTGATCAACAAGGTTGGTTTCAACACCCGCATCCACTAACTTAGTTTAACACACATATAATATTGACGTGCGCAATTACCCCCTCATCCTTATTGTTATCTCCAACCCGAATATCATTTAGCTTCTTCCTCTTTAGACCCTGGATTTTTTTAGCTTAAAGCTTTACGAAATCACAAGAACAAAGAATAACATGATTCAGAGAGATAACCTGGTCTCTAGACACTCGCCCTACTTCTAAGGATAGATAGAAAAGGTTGGGTGATTCTTTAATTGAGAATTAGGTCATCATCTTCTGATCACCATCTGCTTTACATAAGGCATCTATAGGACCTATTTTCGTATGATGAGTATCAGTTCTGGGAAGGGGAGGTGCTACGCGCCTTCAATGAAATATTATCCACTGGTACATTCATTCAGACTAGGCTAAGGGCCTTCTTTTTATACACAGCACTAAGAGAAAAGAGACTAGAAAGATATAACTATAACCGATTTGATCAAAAGAATTTTATTAAACTGGATTGCAAGAACTTAATATATCTTATGGTGAAGTGAAAGATCTTTCACTTTAGTGGGAAGAAGACAGGTGCGAGCGAGCAGAGTGAGAGCAAAGCAAGCTCTAGTGGTGGGGTGTTTTCCTGGTTCCATTTCAGTCTTTTTCTTCTCTTCGGTCAAATGAACCAGAGCTAGCCACAAAGGCTTAACCACCAACAAATGCGAATTAGCCCTAGCAAAGTAAGGACCATCACAAATTAAACAAACATGTGCATTTATTAACTTAGTCTTGCCTTTATCCATCGAACTTCTTCTTCTTCTCTTTCTTGTCCTTTACCTTAGAATTGAAGGAGGCTAATACATAGCCTTATCTAGTAGTCGATTTAAAATTAACCAAGTTGTTTGCAACAACGATAGCAAATGATAATTTTTTTACTTTCTATCGTTTAGTTCTTTTTGTGTCGGTTGAAGTCCAGACATGAAGTCGAATAAATTTTCCTCCCCGGACATATCCTCGATGTCAAGAATTAAAGAACTGAAAGATTTGACATACTCACGAACTGACCTATCATGTTTTAGCTTTTTTAATTCCTTTCGCGCAATCCAAGACATGTTGTTCGAAAGGAATTGCTCTTTCAATTCTTATTTTAGATGATCCCTCGTTTTAATCTCGGGACGTCTAACACTTAAATCCTCTTTGTTCCTCATCCTCCACCAAAGTTTAGCATCACCCATGAGATATATCACGATGAGATTCACTTGTTCAGCCACGCCGATCTTTATAACACTAAAGTATTGCTTTATATCTCACAAGAAATTTTCAAGTTCTTTGGAATTTCTTTCCCCATTGAAAGATTTTGGTTCAAGCACTTTAGGTTTAAATGTACTTGCCCCACCAGAAGTGTTTCTTACTTCCCGTTTCAGAATGACAATAGTTTCTTTGACAGCTTCCAATCATTCACTTGATTTTACTGTAAGAGAAATGTATAAACTTCCAGTCCTTTTAATGCTTTTGTTCCCTCAATCAATCAATCATAGAGCATTCTTCACCCTTTTCACCAACCATTCTTGAATAGCTTTCATGACCTTGGGTTATACGATCTTAGAATCAATTGTGCTTTGGTACTGCTTGTCACAAGGTTAAATTATTCACCTGAAAATTCAGCCATATGCGATAGTCTAGTCCCTATTAAACTAAGTCTTGCCTCACCCTTTTCACTCATGTTTGCCTACAACTATGTGTTTCGTTCACCCAAGAAAGTTCCTAGAGCTAGCTTGTTGTAAGCAAAGAACCAACACAAGTAAATAAACTGAAAAACACACAACATATATATGAAAATCTCCCAACCTTTATTAATCTCGTAAACAAAGAATATAAATGTGTGCATTATATACAAAGATTACGTGCTACAAAACCAAGGCTTCCTAACCTATTTATAGACAAAGATATATGAATTACAAGGCACAACTATCATCCCTATTTTTAGGACATAGTGAGGTACTTTCTCCCATATGTTCTTCATGAACTTAATGACCTATTTTCCAGCAAGCGTTGGACGACTTCTCCCTTATGTTCCCATGATCTTAGTGGCTTGTAGAGTAATCTCAGCTATGCCCATGTTCAACCACCTTTCCCTTATAATTTGGATGCTCATAACTACTACAACTAACTCATAATCCTGTTATAACTGTAACACACAACCTGCATGCCTAACTGCCAGGCCCTATTACTAGTTTCTGATGTGTTTACTGCTAGTTTAGAAGGTCTATGATCCATATCCCATGTCCATGCCAAGTTAAGAACTCAATAACTGGGATGAATCATTGCACGCTGTTTACCGAATTCATTACTCCCTATACAAGGCTACCATTCTATCGCTGTTGCATTCTAGGCAAAGTGTATTCACACCTAGGCAGCTTACAACATTGACTATTTATCATATTTATATTTATCTATTTTCATATATTATGCTTAATATAATAGTAAATTTTACGTGGAATCTTAATTTATAACATTTTTAGTTTTAGAAAACAATATATATATATCTATAATTTATAACAATACATGGATACCAAGACTAAACGTATAGAAGATATAAATGATAAGACGGGTATTTAACACATATCTTCATATGTAATTTTTTTTTTTTGTAAAATAACATTTTTCTTTAAGCAAAAAATGTGTTTCCCCTTGAATTCCGGTACCTGAGGAACTTAGGATCTATTCCTCAAAGTTGTGGTGAAAACGAGCAACAACAAGAAGGTGAGTTTGCTTTAAACGTGGGAAGCTCGTGTTGATCAGAAAAAAAAATCATGGATTTCTCTTGTTATGTGACCCGACGAATTGCACATTAAACCAAAAATGATAAATGATGTTTTATCATTTGATTTTTAATCAAATTTATTTTTTGATTAGTTTTAAATTTTTTTCCTCTAAGATCGTGGATTCATGCTTATTAACCATCCAAGTCATCATTTTAAGGCATGATAATATTTATTATAGAAATAAATATATGCAATTTTATCTCTTCACAAGCATATTCATAAATATGTATATATATTTAATTTAATAATTTCCTGTTATCTAGAGTTTGGTAATTTAAAAATTAATTAACATAGTAAAAAATGCATTTGAATAGGAGTTTAAAAATGTCAAAACCTAGTAACGAATGGAATATAATAATAATAATAATAATAATAATAATAATAATAATTAGTGAAGGATATATAAAGTAGAAAAAAAAGGCAGTGGATAAGATAGGAATAGGCTTCGATCCCAAATCTCTTCCGAAAAAAGAGAAATGGTAAAAAAAAAAAGTAGGAAACATGATGTGGCCTTTGTGTGTGTGTAGTGTGGTCCAGGGAGTCGCTGAATATACCCACGTGAGACTTGAAGATCTTTCATGATGTTGCCACGTGGATGTGAGTGTTTGTGGATAAGGTGAGACAGGGGATGAACGGGGGACGATGACGTCACCTCCTGCATCATTTTTGTGACGTGTCGGAACCTGGTTGGATAGGGCTAAATGAGAGAGGAAAAGTGGGGGTATTGGGGTTTGGTTTTTCCTAGTTGGTGTGCGTGCACGTGTATAAATTGAAAAGCAAAAGAATGCTCCTGGTTGGGGTAACTAGTTTCTTCCAGGGCGTGAAATGTCATTTTCATCCCTTAAGAAGTCTTCATACCTCCTAAACTATGGGTGGCTGCATTAGAATAAATGGGGGAATTTGAGGGTAAAAAGTGAAATGAATGTGCGACCAGAACAGAACAGGTCAAGACCGAATGGTGGGCGTTATCTGACTTATATGCTGTCATTACCTAATTTTTCTTCACGCTGAAGGAGGGTGGTGTCTGGGTGGCTTTGGTGGCAGATAGGGTGGGATTTTTTTATTTTTTATTTTTTCTGGTAGGGATACTTTTTATTCAAAGTTGAGTTAAATTATAAATTGATCCTTCTGATTTTAAAAATTATTTATTTATTTATTAGTGCTTGAACATATTCATTTTAATATCTTTTTATTTTAAGAATATTTTTTTCATATTATATGTTTCTTTTCTCTTTTTAAATTTATTAAAAGAATAACGAATTTCAGAAAAAATAACATAGATGAAGTTATAAATATATGTAAAATTAAATGAAAAATAGTTATATTCTATACTTGGCTATGCCTTGTTGGAGGTTAAAAATGAGGATGAATTATTAGATGAACAATTATTACAAAGATAAAGGTGTAAAATTTGTTTTTTAATGATGTTTAATAAGATAATAAATTCAAGGATTAATATTAATAAAAATAGAAAAAATAATCAAATTATTATTCATGATTGGTGAGAGAGGAATAAAATAATATTTTATGTGAATCTCAAGAAAAAAAAAATAAGTGAGAGACAAAAAAGAAATTGCTCTAGAGGTTAAATTTTATCAAAAATAGGGAATGGGGGAAATCATTCAAAATTCACCTTACTTGAAAATAACACTAAACTAACTTAAATTTTACAAGAGTAAATTTTACATCATATTAACCTCCTACCAAACATATTCTAATAAATAAAAATGGGTATTACAAATTTTTTTGATAAAAAAGGACGTTATAACCATGCCAATTATTTATTTTCATAATTTATTTTAAAGTTTATTTTTTACATGCGGCTATGCCATTTTAATGATGTGAATTTTTGTACCGAATTTTGGATCCTCATTGTTTTTTTATATATTTCAAAAAAGTAGAAAACATACATAGAAAATTTAAAGAGGTTGAAATTGGACCCATAATTGAGAATCATAGGAAAAAATAAAGTTTGAAGAATTTTTAGGCTATAATTGAGTTTTGAATTAACGAGAAAATTTTTTAAAAAAAAGGCATAAATTGATTTAATTTTGCTAAAACTGAAAGAAATTAGAAGTTCAAAGATAATTTTGAAACAAATAATCAAGTTCGAAATTAATTGAGAACTTAATTGAAAAAGAAAATTGAAATAAGAAGTCAAATTAGCCTAAAGATGAAGAATTGAAAAACCAAGATTGGAATGGAAGTAATGGAAAAATCAAAGGCGTATTGTATGTTAATCAACGGTGAAATTAAAAAAAATTAAAAAAAAAGGATGAAAATTGACCCAAAAATTAAATTAAATTGCGTATTGTATGTTAATCAACAGTGAAATTAAAAAAAATTAAAAAAAAAGGATGAAAATTGACCCAAAAATTAAATTAAATTGGAAGTCCGGGTTCCAAGGAGCAAAAAGCACCATAATAGGAGAACAATTATGAAGTTTAACCCAATTCAATTAAAAAAACTCTATTTCTAAGTTGAAAAAAACATAGTATCACATTAAATAAAACAATGTATTTTGATAGAAAAAGTAAAAAGCAAGGGATGGAGATATGAATGAAACAATGTTGTTCTGTTAATAGGTTTTGTAGATTTTTAGACAAGACAGAGTGACATGTTTTCTTACACAATTAGGGCTTAATTATAATCCTAATTGATCTCGTGGTGTCGTAAAAACAAAAGAAACGTGATCTCTAATAACTTGGCTACATTCGTGGTGCAAGAAATCAGGATTTAGATTCCATAGTCAATTACAAATTTTGAGTAAAAAATGACAACTCAGTTAGCATCTCCTCCGGACCATAAACTCAGGCTTTCCTTTCTTATTTAAGGTTCAGCTTTTGACCCTTGATTCTGTCCCCATAAATCAAGCGAAAGAGGGTTGGTAGCTAGCGTCCAAGCTAGTTTACGATCCAGATTCATGAAGACAATATTCAAATATCCAATCCTTGTTAAGTCGGTATTGGTTTCCTTTATTAAAAGGATTGAAATTTTCCCATGAAAGGAACCTTGGGATACAAATGAAGGGGGAGAAAAGAAGAAGAAGAAAAGACGGCAGAAAAACAAAAAAAAAGAAAGAAGGGAAGTCAAAGTCAAAGAGTGAATTAGAAGAGGTTGGTGACAGGAAGAAATAAAGAAAGACCGCGCAGCATCGTAAGGTTTTTCCTGCTGCTACAGTTCGTCTTTTAACGTCAGGTCCATGCAAGTCATTGTACATTGCTTTCATTCAGCAAACTTGATCGAAATTACTTTGATTTCATTTCTTTATTTGTATATATATTTGTTAGGAGGGTGGTGAAGTTAAATAATATATAGGTCCATATCATTGAAGCTTTTTTTTTTCTTTTTTGTGTGTGTGTTAAAAGAAGTTACAGTATTCTCAAAATAATAATAATAATAATAATAATAATAATAATAATAATAATAATAATAATAATTTGCTTCCCAAAAATTATTTCACCCTTAGCAACATGGTTTATTCATTTTTTTGCTGCTGGGGCAATCATGCATATGCAGAGATAACCCGTTAATATGCATGGTGAACAAAGTGTAGAATATCAATTCATAAGCAAATTGATGTTAAGATATTGATTTTATTTTTTAAAGTGTCTCAAACCTGACGTTAATTTTTTCATAAAATAATAAGAAATTTAAAATAAAAATATAAACTAAAAAATGAGGATAATTAAGGGCAATAAAAAAAGATAAATGTAAGAGAAAATACATAGTAAATATAATATTTCGTAAGAAAAGATGCTTTAAGGATGACTCGTTTTTTCATTAAGCATAACTAACTCTTTACCTGAATATCTGAAACTAGTGTACTTTTTAACATTTTTAATTTTCTTTAATTATTAGGTGGCGACTCCAATTTTTTCATGATACTTTTTAGTTCCAAGATTGACTTCCACTGAGATGCGACATGAATAAGGAGCGGTAGTTTGGTAGATAATATCATTTTATAAATAGAATTCACCAAATTTAGGCCCTTATCACTTTTATTACCTTTATTTTCTTATCATTTTTAATAAAAAAAAAAATGTATAACAATACCTTTGTAATCATATATAAAAGTAATGTAATACTTTTTTCTCTTTTAGTTTGCATAAACTTTAAATCATCAATACCCGAATGAATTAAACCTAAAGGTTCACTACTTCTTACAATTGAATAAAAAGAATTCTTTTTATAAATTTTGATTCTACAAAACCTCACACTCATGATTTTTATTAAAAATCATACTTGGTAATAAATAAGGATTTATTAACCTTTATATAAAATTATAATTCACATGACATAACATACCATGCCATTAATTAATTATAAGACTCAAGCTAGTATATAAGAAAAATATGTATTATAATTACTTTTCTTCTCATCTATGGTTACATTAATCATACCTTTTACTTTCAAGAGGTCATCATTAAGATACCCCTCTCATATGCACACTTTATTCTTAAAGAGTACAAATTTATCACTCTTAAAGATCAACTTAGAATCATTTTTACTCAATAATGAGCCAAACATTAAATTCATCCTAATGTGAGCAACATAAAGCATATAGTTTAGTGTTACTTTTTTTTTTTATAAGTCATCTTTAATAAGACTTTCCTAATACCTAATACCTTAGTGTTCACCATTCATTTCTTTGTAAGTGGAGAGCATTTTTTTCTTGGTGCATATATGTCTTGTTGCATTAGTATCAACCGACCACTACTTAAGATTTTTTGTTTGGTTGACTTCGAAAACAACAACAAACATGTTCATTTATGAAATTTTACTGGTGAGGTAATCAATCCTATTAATATTGACTTCAACAATCATTTTTTTTTTGGGCTACTTTCTTGAGTCCTATTTTTACATACCTTATCTAGGTGCCTTGTCTTATTGCATATAAAGTATTTGCCATTTAATTTAGCAATATTTTTCCCCTTCACGGTAAGTTTTTTTCTTTTGATCTTTAATGTGGAAGTTCATCATAAGCTAGCTTTAGGGGCTATAACAATATATTTCACTCTCTTTTTCGACAACTTATTGTCCTTTTCTACTCATAGCCTCAAGATGATGTATTCAACTCTCGTATCCTTATTTTTTTACTTAAGGTAATTCTTGAATATTTTTTAAGATAGTGACAATTTTACAATAATTGCTGTCTCTTGGAAGTATTCATTTATAACCATATTTTTAGAATAAATGTTAAACAAGGTGAGTTGTAACTCTTGAACTTGACCCATAATAATCTTTGATTCAACCATCTTAAAATCTAAAAAATTACCAATTATAAACTTTTTCATAATGGCAACTTCAACCTTGAATTTCTTGTTCACAACTTTCCAAAGTGCCTTTACACTCTTTATTGAACTGTACACATCATATTGTGTATTATCTAATATATTTAAGATATAGTTCTTACACATAAAATTACTTTGATTCCATACGTCTCATGCTAGCACAATAATAGAATCAAATTCATTATTTAAGAACTTTAATGGTTTTTTCCAACAAAAACTTACTTAAGTTTAAGGTGGTTAAATTGAACAACATTTTCTGTTGCGACCTCTTAAAGTTCAATTCTTTAAACTTTTTAAGTTTCTTATCATGCATCATAAATAACAATGATGGAATTCTCATTACCGAAAGAGTACTTGCTAATGCAATATTGATTAGAACAATCAATTCTTGAGTTAAAATGATGATAATATATACAACCAAAATTTATATAATAAATTTGGTTTCACAGCAGGTAGAAATATATAAATATAAATCAATAGTCAAAATTATACAAATAAAATTGACTTCTCCAACAACTATAAAAAAGTATAGAAAAAACCAAAGTTTATAAAAAAAATTATAACAATTATAAAAAGGTAAACAAATAATTTTTTTTTAAGTAGGAAAGATTATATTAAAATATTATCCTATTGACATACGTACATCATACCATAGCTTTGTGTAAATAAATTAAACAATTAGGATGCTATGTTTGATTGCAAATTGACTTGTATAGTTTATATGTAGATGTTACATGCATATGCAAATTGACTATTTTAGGCATCAATCTAAAAGCCTAAAAATTAATAAACAACAAAATAAAATTTAAATTATATCTCAAAGACTCTAATATCTTTTTAACTGTAATCTAGTTATAACAAGGACATATAAACTAAAAAACAAACCCTCAAAATTCTTATCAAAATTACTAGATAATGTTTTATTTTTTATTTTTTTGTGTGCTTGACAACCTGTCATGTTAAGCAACCTCCAAAAGGGTGGTCACGGCTCGCACATGTTTGGGATTCAGTGACAGATCAACACGTTTTTTTTTGGTCAAGCAGGCTCGGGACATGCATGCTCCTTGCAAGTGCCTCGAGACAAATAATA
>Ga0325414_1002424_pt1 | contig 18860 bp, 7 predicted proteins | sample PopdelMetagenome_8_FD_206183 | JGI IMG/M metagenome (GOLD analysis project Ga0325414, IMG submission 206183) | Populus deltoides microbial communities from Bellville, Georgia, United States - Leaf-PdKOR-R3 | ecosystem: Host-associated > Plants > Phyllosphere > Phylloplane/Leaf | place: USA... | reverse complement strand
AGATACTTCGCTTTACCCAATTATGGGTCAAACCAAAACCAGGAAACTTTTGCTTACCTGATTGAAGGCCAAACACAATGTCACCGTACTCTGAGACAACATCATGCAATTCTTCACCAGAAAGACGTGGGGATGCAACATCTTTTTCAACTCTGCCAACAAAGAAATCTTTTCTGTTCTTTCTGTACCTATGATGAAGTGGCAAGAAGCGACGGTGACAGTAAAAAAAAGAAGCTTTACCTCTATTTGCTAGCGTAAATGCCTTGTTGTTTTCCATGCAGTATGGACATGCGAGTTTCCTATGCGTGCTCCAACCAGAAAGCATTCCATAAGCTGGAAAATCATTGATAGTCCACATCAATGCCGCCCTCATAAGAAAATTTTGTTTCCTCGATATATCATAAATCAGAGCTCCGGAGGACCACAACTGCGCCAACTCATCTATCAACGGTCGAAGACAAACATCTATATTCTGCCTCGGGCTTCTTGGACCGGGTATGACAGTAGATAAAAACATGAACTCCGGCCTCATACACATTCCCAGTGGCAAGTTATAAACTGTGAGTATGACCGGTCAACAAGAATAAGGAGCAGCAAATGACCCAAATGGGTTGAATCCGTCTGTACACAACCCAATACACACATTCCTTGATTCAGCTGAAAAGTGAGGATGAACACTGTTAAAGCGTTTCCACGCTTCGCCGTCAGAAGGATGAACCATCACTCCATCAATCGCATGGTGTGCTTGGTGCCACGTTATGTGCTCAGCAGTCCTTGGTGACATGAATAACCTCTGCAGTTTAGGTGTGATCGGGAAGTATCTAAGTTTTTTATATGCCATTAGAGTCTTTCCCCTGCCAGTTCTAGGTTTGTGACGGGAATGCCCGCATGTCATGCACTCGGTCATCTCAGCATTTTCAAGGTAGTATAACATGCAGAAGTTAGGGCACATGTCAATTTTTTGGTATCCTAAACCGAGGGGTTTCATCATGGACTTCGCAGCATAGAAGTTCTCTTTCAGCCTGTTCCCTTCAAGTAAAATGCTTCTCACCCATTCAATAATCTTGTCATACCCGGCCTCACTCAACCCGTGATCTGACTTGATGGTGAACACTTGTGCTACGACCGATAATTTACTGTGGTTCGTGCAGCCATCCCATAATGGTTTGTCAGAATCTTCCAACAAATAAAAAAACCTAGCTGCATCTGCATTAGGTTCTTCTTCTACGATTGGACATTGACTGCCATTACCTTGATTCATTCTCATTGCATCCATAACCATATTTCTGTAAGGATTAGTGTTGTTATTTGCCGTTTCATGCACGTTGCTAACACTAGAAGTAGACCCAACCACCGTTTCTTCCATTCTCCTCTTACTACCAAATACTTCTCCATGTGCATACCAACACCGGTAATTCTTCATAAACCTTTTGTGTAGAAGATGCATCATTACAACATCTGGATGCAAATACTTTTTATTTTCACACTTCCTGCATGGACACCTAATACCGCCTCCAGTAAAATTTTTGGGAGCGAAATTAATAAAACCCTGAACCCCGTTACAATAATCCATCCTCCGCAATCCTTGGGGTGAATCTCGATACATCCATGAACGATCATCCATGACTTATATCGAACCTCTATAAAATTATGATGACATCATGTATTAATTAACTAAGTTAGGTAAATAAACTTGTAAAAATATTACTTTACCTCGAGATTATCCAACAAACCAATCATAACTTCTCATAAATATTAATATTGATTATTATTTATCAACGTCCATACGAATTAAAATATATAAATTTACAGAAATTACCACTCTGCAATACCATTGATAAAACTTTAAACGGACCCATTAAGCAAGCTATTAATTATTTCAAAAGAGCACATGTAATTCATATACTAACAAAATACATATACTAAAAAAACAATAAAATTGACATTTAATTAAATGTTAAAATTTAAAAAGATAGAATTACTTACAAAAATTGATAAAATCCGTCGGTAAATCAGAACACGAATGTTGTGACCACAAAAATTCAAGAAATATAACTTGTTGTGCTGATATGAGGAAGATTCGTTTTGGGGGGGGAGGGGGGGCTGGTTTTTTGCAGATGGGGAGAGTTGGGATTAGGAAGAAGAAGGAGAAATAGGGGAGGAGAGGGTCAGCAGAGCTGACATGTACATATATTAACTTTTTCTGACGGTTTCACCGATGGACACTCCGTCGGTGATCCTGACAGAAACATAGACACGTCACCGTACGGATCTTCCATTTCAAATCCCTCGGTGAGTCTGTCGGCAATTTAAACGGCAAACCGGTCACGTCACTGTACGGGCTGTCGTTTTGAATCCGTCGGAAAAAAATAACCCACCAAAACCTCCACGTTAGTGACCTGCCTTTTTTTTTTTAATTCAGAATCTTTTCCGTCCGTAATTCAGTCGGTAACTACCGACGAAAATTTTCTGTTGGTAGTTACCGACTGAATTACGGACAAAAAATGATCTGTCGGTAATTACCGACTGAATTACAGACAGAAAAGTGTCCGTCGGTAATTTCGACCTCAAATTACCGACAAAAATATTCTTTCTGTAAATCCGTTGGTATTTAGCGAATTTCTGGTAGTGTCTAGTTTTAGATCATAAAAATACAACTTGTATTTCAATAAAGGACATCTAATTTTAAATACCTCCAGATCCTACTTCCAAATAGATGAACCATCAATAATCACTATTTGAACATTTGGGATTGAGGTATAAAACATCTTTCAACAAAATAAGAAGGATCCTTTACCATAGTTGATGCTTATACAACTTAAAAGGTGTAGGGATAAAGAATTTCCATTACCTTGGAACATATAGGAAAAGCCCTAATTTTAATTTCTAGGGTCCATATTGGGAATTTAGGGAAAATGGAAAGTAATGCGAAAATTGATCAATAGGCTTAGAAAATGGAGTAGTATTAAGTAAGGAGTTGTTCAAAATTGAAGATGAATCTCTAGAAAGAGAGAGGGATAAGTTTGACCAATTAGGAAAATTTCTAAGGTGTAATCTTTGTTTGAAATTATGCATGGTTATGGTGATATAAACATCAAGAATGTGATAAAGTTAGTTTATGCTTGAAAAATTATAAGGAAATTTGAGTTTATTGAATTCTTGAATGCTAGAATTCATGGTAATTGAGTGTTATTTCTTTTAAAAAATTCATCTTTTGGTGTGTTACGTATGTAACTTGTATAATGCAAGGATTAATCTTAAAGGTAAAACTCAAATTTTTTGCAAGGGTAAAGATTTTGGCCTGAAAATAAAGAGAGGGAAATTTTCCAATAGCAAATACAACTATACCGATTCAAGAAATGATGAGATCGTTTTGGCTACCATTTAAGGAATATAGGTGATTATTATATGGAGAAGAAAATCATAATATATGTGTATGCATGAAATAAGCTTACATGTTATTATTGTTTATATTAGAATGTTAAGGGTTGGAAACCTTAAGTTTAATGTGTGATAATATAAGAGTACGTGTATTCATGAGTAAAAAGTACTCAAATTTTTAAAGGAATATTGAGATGTACAATCTTGATATTTAAATACTGAATTTGATGTAAGACTTTGAGTAATGCAAGAAAGGCATCTAATATGGGACCCCTGACAAACAGGACAAGACCAATAAGAGGAACAAATAGGTGTTCGTCACCTCATCCTTTTAAGTTTTCAATATTATATTTATAATGAATTTCAAGTTGCATGGTAACACATTGGTAAAAGATTGATAAAATTTTATTGTGATATGTATCATAAGAATTGCATTGCGATATGGTAGTCGACCACATGAGTAGGGCTGTGATTGATGTCTGATAATGGTCATGTTGAAAGATACAAGTAGGAATGAGTTATAATTATGAAAGTCAATCACATGAATGGGGCTATAATTGAGATCCCTAGAAAGACATATGGGATGCTTGTTTACACATAATAGTTAGCCATATGAGTGGGACTCTAAATGATTATTTTTTGTCGGACATAATGAATGGGGGCTTGATTTAAATTTTCTTATACCGACCATAAGTTCAGGGGTAGTTTTTGAACAATAATCAATTGTATGAGCAGAGACTAGTAAGATGTTGGGTATACATCTTTGTAATAGATATAGATGGATAAGGACTACTTGTTGAGTATGTTATCAGACCTTTAAGGGATGCTTAAAAAGGGTCTCGAAATGGAGACATTTATGTTCAAGGCTATTCATCGGTATTAGTGTAAGAAAAAACATTATGGGTGTTGCATGTATGCAGCGTCACGACGATCATCCTCCCAGGTTAGGATCTTTGTAGTGATGAGAGGAATAACAAGAAATTCTTGTTTCTTATCAATAAAAAAGGAATGGAGTCACCACCTAATATTTTCGTCACTGAGAACCATAACTAGCCTCAGAGTTTAGATAAAGCGACTGATTGTGTATATGGAGACATATCACCTATAGTACACCTTACCTAAGGTAAAATGCCTTATTTGTGTCCGATATAAATTGAGGTATTGTTGTGTTTTTTAATCGTTGATTTGTTTAAGGTTTAAGAAAAGTCTTTCTCGGTAAGGAGATTTTTATCTTATCAGGTTAAAATCTAACCATTCTAATATCAAAACATATAAATAAAAGAACGTGTTTTTTTATTTATTATCGGGAATACGTCTTATGTATAATTTCATAATCTCATACATTAAAAGAAAAAAAAAATATTTTGGTGTTATTGAAATGTAGGTCAAATTCTCATGACTTTAATACACTAGTTATTAAATAAAAAAAATATCAACAAAAATATATTTTTTTAATTTTTAAAGATGGTAAATCATGTTATATTCTTTTATTTTTATTATGCAAATATGATTTTTTTTATTTTTGAAAGATTTGGCCATATATAATTTAAAACATAAATATATTTTTTTAAAAGAAAGGTTTTTGCTTTCTTTTTGCTTATTTTTTTTAATGAGATTATGAACCAAAAAAGTTTGACAACACATTAACCATTCTTAGTGGCAAGGCTACTTTAGATTGCACTTGAGAATAACATCATAAAGAAGAAAATGAAAAAAAGTTTGTATGTGTTATCTGTCAATTTACATCATCACAACGTTCATTATTTTCTAAAAATAATTCTTTTTAGAGGGAAAAAAAGGTCTGAAACATATATTAGTTTAAAATGAGTCACCATATAGTATTATGGTCACTAAGAACCTTAATTGGTCTTTCATAATTCTAGGTAAGAGATTGATTATGCTAAAGGTAAGATACCATCACCCTAAAGCATTTTACCTAAGATAAGTTGCAATGTTATTTGTTTTTTTTTTTTAATTTCTAAAGGGTTTGTTATGCTTAATATGCTAATGTTCTATCTATGAAAAAAATATATGGTCAATAATGGATCCACTATAATGAGTTACACCCAAGGTATAAGGTGGATAGTCATTTTGCATTCTTGATTGTTGTTAGAATAATGACATCAAAGGTTTATTTATTCTGAAAATAACTAGTGAATTAGAGTATTTAATAAAAGACTAGTTATTCCCAATTTAAACATGTAACCAATAACGGTATTTTTAGGTAACATTAGTAAATAACTAGAATGAGCCCATGCAAGGGCTCAATTAGCCTAGCCCTAAACCTAGGAGATATGGTTCTAAACATCTGTTTATGCAACTAAGGTTAATGAACAATGACCTTTCATCTCTATAAAATACATTCAATAATTTATGAAGAAGAAGATGAAACCTAAACAAACAGAAAAAAAAATCCTTATGATGCAGTACTCGAGATCATATAATTTTTAAAATTATATCTCCTTCTTTTGAGCTTTTTAAGTAAAAAAAAAAAATAGCTTTCTCAATGTCTTTAGTGACTCCATGCAAAATCTTCATGGTGAGATCTCTATGTCTTTGTCATAACCCAAATATAGGTTCCCTAAAAATTATCATTTTCTTTAAAAGAAATCAATTCAAATAAAAAAATGAATAATGGATAAAGGGACTTAATCGAAGGTTGAAGGATCAAATTGAACCAAGTGACCAAGGTTAGGAGCCCAATTGCAACAACGAAGGGTCTAATTGAAGAAGACAATGGAAATTTAGGATCAAATCTTGCTTGCAAGTTATCAAATTCATTGAGGGCCATTTGTTAATTTTGATTATTATCAAGAACAACAAAGAGAGTAGGGAGAGAAAAGGAAATTGCAACGAAGAAGAAAAAAAGATGGTGACGGGGATAAGATGAAACTTTGGTTGGAAAAGAGATCATAGGAAGAAAGGGTGATCCTTTCTCCTGGTGTTCTTGGGCACCCAAATATAAGATAGTGGGCAAGGCCTTCAATTGCCTTATCAAACCGTAACGCCAGCTTTAAATCTATCAAGGCAGAAGGGTTAGAACCAACAACATCAATTAACTTAGGTATAGTCCTTTTTGGTAGGAGTAACTGTAGATTTACCTATTCATGTTTGTGGTTATATAAAAGCAACTCCATTGGGTTGTCAAAATGTTTACCATGCCAAAACTATAACTTATGCCTTTTGCCCTTAACAAAGTTTAGTCACGATTTTCTTTTATATATATATATATATATATATATGCTTACGACATAGTTCCTTTGATTTTATTTTCAATATATGTAAACCACATAACATGCCATTTTCATGATGTATCCTAAAGCCATGCACATGCTCAAACTTATTATTTTTTCATTTGTAAGCATAAAGTCAATTTCTTTAATATTAAGTTGGTTGCTTGTTTGAATGGTTCTTCTAAAAAAGAATTAATCAAATGTTTTAATTGCATATGGCCAAGTTTTCTCTAAAATATAATAATTTGTATTTTTTTAATGAAAAAATTATTTTTATGATTTAGCATTTTTTAAAAATATCAAAAATTAAAAAAGAAAACATAGTTTTATATTTTTGCATGCATTATGGATTTAATAACAAGTTTATTAAGTCCGTGGGGGTAAGTTGGCCTAAATTTCAAAAATATCAAAAACATTTTATTTAATTAATATTTGGGGTATGAGTTTTACAACATAATATATATTCAAGGTATTAAATTAAATGAATTAATGAAAATAAAATGTTAAGAATTAATTGTAGACTTTAACATTTGGGGGTATAATTTTACACTATAAAGTATATTCCTGGGTATTAAAGATATAAAGTAGTAATAAATTCACCATTAAAATGTAGACTTTAGAGTGGTTAGGTTATAACTTGATAAAATAGAGACATCCTTATTAAAGAGAAATTTTCTTAGATATTAGATAGACCAACGAATAAAAACATGACTTGGAAAAAACAAATCAATCAACAATGTAGTTTACTATAGGTAGGATGCACTATGGGTGATGTGTCTTCCTTATGCACAACTAGTTCCTTTACCTAGACTTTTGCAGATCATTAGCTTTTTTAATGACCATAATACTAGGTGATGACTCCTGAACCTTTCAAATCATATACATCCAAAACCCCCTTGATCTAGGAGGAAAGTCATTCATTCAACGTCGTGCACGCTACGACAGTCTCCATGAAAATCATTATAGAGAGATCTTCATATCTCCTTTACATTCTCCATATCTCTAAATGTATCCCCATGAAAAATATTCATGACGAGATCTCCTTGTCTCCATTGAAATCTCTATATCTTCATGAAAAACCTCCATGATAAGATCTTCATGTCTCAATTGAAATATCAATGGCTTCATGAAAAATCTCCATCGGGGATCTCTATTCAAATTTCTACATCTCCATATAATATCTCATTTCATAACTTTTTTTCATGATCACAAAACATTTTCTAATTTTTAGACAATAATGTCATCTACAAAAATTTATAAAATCTCATTTCCTTGTAGTAAAAACTCTCATGTTAACAAAAGCCATAAAAAGACAAGCATTCGTTTCTCATGAAGGCACATCCATAAAATCATAGCTACAAATGTAACATTTTTCATACAAATACAGCTACAAAAGTAATGTTTATACAATGATTAATTTTTTCCCTCACTTTTGCTGGTTAAATTCTTCCAAACATGATTTTTCAAAAGATTTAAAGAGAAATAAATGATAATACGTACTTAATTTTTCTTTTTAGTGATTTAGGTCAAGCCTCAATAACATGCATGATATGATATAATAATCAATGTAGCCACATGATTACCCAATGATATAACATCAATTTCTCTATTAATGATACATCTTTATTTTTATGAAAAAAGTCAAAGATCTAAGTGTATAATATACCTCATTACCGTGCAAAATCAAGATTCCATATTTGACTACAAGCTAACCATACAAAGGTTCCAAGCTATAGCCACACAAAAAACATAGCTGGACTTAGCCATTGAAAACTTGACAACACACAATCCCATCTTAGGTCGTACAAAGGCAGCCTTGTAAGACTATTTCATTCTAGGCCATTAAAGTCAGCTATACAAGTTCATGTCATTCTAGGCCATATAAAGCCATAGACTCTTTATCTTCATATTTATTTTTTATTTTTTATTTTTAAATATAGAACACTCCTCACTTGTTGACTTGAGTACCAGAGAATTCTCTATTTGAACATGGAAAAACTTGTTGACTCACGATAAAGCCTAGAACCCTGGACGTTAGTGATAGAAAAACCAATTTCTTTTTCGAGTTTTTTAACAACTTCATCATATGATTCTTATGCTTGCGTCATTGATGAGTTGAATGAGGTAGAAATGGACAATCATTGAGATGTGCGGTAGTTACTATGTAATGTGCGGATTAGTGGTGGAGAGAGTATTCGTTGTCAAGGGGTGACGATGGACCAGGAGACTAGTGGCTTTTATTTGTTTCATTAATGTCGGGTTTTCAAATTCTTATTATTTCTTAGTTTTGTTTTTTTTCTTACCTTCTTAAATATATCGAAACTTAAGAAAACTTGTTTTATTTAGGTTTTTTTTCCTTTAATGTTGGAGACGTGTGACACAAGTATTGTGTTAACATATCAATGTCGAAGTTGTTAAACATAGACGGTTTTAACGGTTAAAAAAATATATAATAAAAATGGTGAAAAGATCTAACTAATAATACCCGACACCAGAGAGATGTGATGTGATAAGCAATTTTCTCCTCCGTAATTTACTAGTTGATATGATCTTTATTTTGTAAATTCAACTCCCATTCCAAACCTGTGGCCATAAGCCTCTGTCGTCCTCTCCCTTTTTTTCCTTGAGATGTCCTCAGGGGCCGCCCTCATCATGAATGCACCGCGAAAACGACGGAAGAGGGCGGCTAGTAAAAGCAGGCACCACATGACGTGAAGCGGAACCCCATTTGTCAATGAAGGGAGTGGAAATACGTCATCAAGCATATAGTCTTGCAGAGTAGTTTTCCCCGCATCTAATCCAAAAATCATTTCACACTTAGCACTAGCACTGGCATTCTATTATTGAAAACCTTTCCTTTCTGTCGCTACCACCAAAACAAACAAGCCCCGCCCTCTTGTCTAAGGTATTCTTGTTTTATACCGGGTAGTTGAAAATGAACCACCTTGTTTTGTATATATTCCCCTTCTTCTACGCTGCTAAATTTATGTTTTAGTTGTGTTGGTCAGACAGGAAGGCAGATAGTTTTTTAATTTGCTGGTAATTAGAAGAAAATAATTAGTATTTTCATTTGATTTGTGAGTAAAGCTGATGTGTGCATGTATATAATATACAGGAAACCATAATCATTCATTTATATGAATTTCCGTTTAGTTTATGTGTGTACTCGCCCACAAAGGTGGAAACATAAATCTATGTTTGGTTGGGTGCGGTTTTCGTGATCATTGTCGTGTTCAACATCTTTTTTTCTTGGCTGTGTTTGCGTAGGATTTTTGTAATTTCGTTGAACTGGGATGTGAAATAACTGTTGTTGGGTACATATTAAGCTTTTTTTTATTGTTGTTTATTTCAGCTATGGTTGGATCCATGACAGTTTCAGTGAATTCCACACCGCCGGTTGATTTGTATGCAAATGGAACTGTTCATCATGCTGAATTACTTCCTGCATCTGATGATGATCATGGTGGTATCATTGTGGACATGAAGGAGCCTATGGACCCAGATATTTTTCATGCCAGGCTCAGAGCTTCATTATCGTTGTGGGGGCAACAGGTGTTTATTTTAACACAGCTTCCTTCAGAATTTGATTTGCCTTTTAATTTCAATGATGGAAAAGTTTTTCCACAATTTGATTATATATATGGTGCATAATCACTATTGAAATGCTCGTATATTTCCTGAAATTAACATCTGGTTGAAAGAATGCAAGTTGAGTAACTAAGGTCTGAGTAAAGCACGGAGCAGAATATGTTCTTGCTAACCACCAACTACTATGAGCTGTTGCTGAAAAATCTTTTTTTTTTTTTTTCATTTCTCTCTTACTATTATGAGTCTTGCGAGTACACAATTGAAGTCTGTACAGAGTGGTGATCGGTAATATGCAATTCTTCAAGACTTCAAGTGAGAATTCATTGATATGAGGATTGCAGATGGATCTATAAATTGATGAGTAAACACACCCAACTAAAGTCATCTACAAATATATGATCCTGTGGGTTGAACCACCTTTGAAGAGATGCATGGCATCTGATGAATGTAATTGGTCATGTTTTTTTCTCAGCGTAATAATAGTGAACTACCTCTCTGGACGCTTTGTAACATGGCTTGTTTAAAAGATCTTGGAGATTGTCTGACACTTAGTCACAAACTCTGTAGTTATACAGCAGTGATACTCTTTATTTTCATCTTAATCTTTTTTCCCCTGAACATATTGAGTTGGTGGCTAGTTTATCTTTTATTTTATCTTTGCAGGGGAAGAAGGGAATTTGGATCAAGTTGCCAATCGCACTGGTAAATCTTGTAGAAACTGCGGTTAAGGTAATTACTCTCTGCTTCTGTGAAACCTAGATCACCACAGGTAGAGACAGCGATAGACATTAATCATCTAACAACCTATAACCATGCTTCCTTAAACTGAATTCATCTTGTGAATTCAGGTTTATGAATGGAACCTTGTCACATGATTATTCACCAAACCATCTCGATTATTGTATCTTTGTGTATTATATGTTATTTTCTCCGCAATCAATTGGAGGCAGCTGAGATATAATCATCCCAGCTTCAGAATAGAAAATCTTTTATGATCTTTTCATTGCTGTGGCAACATAGGTGCCGATCCCTCTTTTCATAATAGAGCACCAGCCAGGAAGATGGACTTACCTTATAATCTTTCACAAATTCTCTCATTGTACTTAATATGTATTACATATTTTTCTTATATGGCGACAATAAATCCTGTCCCTATGTAGGAACAAGATGAGTGCAAACATGAGCCTGTGAAGTGATAAGATAACTAGGTTTTGATTCTCAGAACCTGGTGCTCAATCAGCCTTTTTGACATGATTCAAGTCCCAACTTTTAAAAACCAATTCTGAACATAAAATCCTACCTTTTGTTTTTATGAAGATAGAATACCAATGGTATATTCGTGAAATGTTGATCTCACCTGTTTTCTTCATTAATTTTAAGAGATTTGTTGTATACAGTCATCTCCCGTTACTCCAAAAAAATTTATGCTAGTACACGATGAAAAATGATGACCTCTCTTTGTACCTCTGTTGTCCTGATAACAGAAAGGATTCCAGTACCACCATGCAGAGCCAAATTACCTCATGCTTGTTTATTGGATTCCTGACACCCCAAGCACTATTCCTGCAAATGCTTCCCATAGAGTATGTGTTGGTGCTATTGTCTTGAATGATAAAAGAGAGGTATTCACTATTTCTGCAACAACTTCTCTTGCTGATTCTGCTTACCCTAATTCTACTTTCATTATATTTGCTTTTTTTAATTTTATTTCTTGTTTTGTCAAATTCTTAGCATCATTCTCCCCCTCCAAAAGTTGAATTATACATCTATGTCACTGTTTTGAATAGCCAAAATCCCTTTATAGGTACTTGTGGTCCAGGAAAAGAGTGGCATATTTCAAGGAAAAGGCGTGTGGAAAATCCCTACTGGAGTTGTTGATGAGGTACATGCCTAGAGCTAGGAATTTTTATTGTTTAACATTTAATGGATCTCCTTAATCATTTAAATGAGATTTTCAACATGCAGGGTGAGGAGATCTTTATGGCAGCTGTAAGAGAAGTAAAAGAAGAGACGGCAGTAAGTAATTAACTGTATACCAATATACGTTCCTTCTTTTTAATTTCAAATCACATCTTTCTAAAAGCACATGTTTTTGTTGCTCAGATTGACACGGAATTTCTGGAAATTCTAGCGTTCAGGTGTGAAGTTTTTGTTGCTGCTGATGGGTTTTTAAATGTGACTCAAACTATTGATTATGCTTAATTTCTTAGTTATGGAGAATGGATGGTAGTTTGATTTTTGAACACCAATTAAATTCTTACTTTCGACTTTTAGACTTGTTCTTGAAGACGGTCTATAATGGATAAACCAAGATATGGATTCAGGGTGATTTTCTTTGCGTAGAGAAAGCAGCATCTAGAGTTTCTCCTTGTAGATTCCCCATGTAATGGCTAAACCTGTTCCGCGTTAAAAAAGCCATTCATTCTTGGGAAAATCAGGTTGTCCGATTTTTTTGTTTTCTCATGAAGAGATCACTTGCATCTGTCCAAATTGAATATCATGAATCCCTTTGCCAGATTTCTTTGAAATACATCCAGTCCAAAAACTCAGATTTCCTGACTCTGCTGGATTGGATAATTTCGCACTGCCATACTCTATATATGATCTGATGACGATGCCTCTCTCTCTATATTCTTATCTAAACTCAAGTGTGCATAAAGATTTCTATTTTCTTCCTGTGATCTTTCTGGCTATCTGGTGTATTAAATAAAGTTCATTGACTTCAGTCAGTTTGGTGCCTTGACATTTTCCTCCCATGTTTTGGCTATTACTTGCAGGCAATGGCACAAATCATTCTTTGAGAAGTCAGATTTAGTCTTCCTCTGCATGCTGCGTCCATTATCTTTTGACATCCAGAAGCAAGAATTAGAGATTGAAGCGGCTCAGGTAATCCCAGGCAGTGTAATGTGGCAACACCTGATACATGACAACGTTCTAACCTTCAACATTCTCGTTTCTAGTATTATTGCTTTCCTTAAACTGGTCTTTAAAGTAAAACAAGGCAAACTCATGCAGTCTATTTGCTTCGCTTTGTCTCTGAGTCACTCTGTTATATTCAAAATAATAAATTTGGAAGAGAGAAAAAGCAGTACTCCATGTGCCCAATACAATCAATTACATAGCATGTTTTGGTGTTAAGATCTGACATTTGTTCCTTATCTTCGGTGTTTAAGTCCTGCCTTTTCTTCTAAACAAGAAGATCCTTGAACGGTTTAAGAAATAACAAATTGAGTCAAATGGTTTTGCCTGATTGCTCTTCTTCTTAGTTTACTTAAGGGCCATATGACAGACTCGACATTTATCTTCCGCTAAGAAAATTCAGAACTGGGGCATAATCTTCTGTCACTCTGTATACATACAACATGCAGTTATCTGATGCATGCTCCTTGCGTTCCGTTGTGTTTTAGTTCTTTATCACGTTTTTTGCTTGAAGAAACTGGACTTAGGATTGAAGGATGCGATAGCTGATTAAATTTCCTCACGTGGTTGCCATTTTTCTCCCCAGTGGATGCCATTTGAGGAATATGCAGCTCAACCTGTAGCCCAGAACCATGAGCTTTTCACCTACATCATTGATTTATGCTTGGCAAAGGTAGATCGGGATTACATTGGATTTTCTCCACAACCATTAAGACCAACGCTTAATGACCAGATAAGTTACTTATATTCAAACGCCAGAGATTTGAACCAGTCAAGTTCTGCTGATCGCCAATAGAAATCAAGCTTATGTTGTCTATTTGCTGTGTAACCAAATTCATTTATTTACATCTCCACTGTCCTCTTCCATGACTTTAGTAAGTGAAAGTGCGTTCCTTCAAGTCACAAATTCATATATAAATAACGCTTGTGCATGGAAGAAAATATCCTGAAAATGCAGACACTACTAGATGGGAAATCTGTAGGAGTTGCTGCCTGAATAGATCCTCTTTATTCAGAGCTTGCCACAAAGAGCAATTCCTGAAGGTAAGCTTGTCATCTAGTGCACTGGGGATGGGTCCATGGCATGCTTCATCGATCATTGCCCTTGTAGTTGCCAAACGTTGTAATGGCGTGAAAGCAGACTAAAATTGTATTTTGCCGTACAGGCTCTTAACACCCATGTGCTCCTGTAATATTTTGCAGTAACTGTATCTGATAGCATTTTACCACTTACAGCAAGTTGTTCTCCCCTAGTGAGTCATAAAAGTGTCATCCTTTAGTATCAATCTTGTTTTCATATATATATATATATATATATATGCACATAAAGACATGCTCTATGTGTATGTATATGCTTACATTTGAGACTACATCCCCTCCCTTTGTCTATCCCAGTGGACCACCTCTACCGAAACATGACAGGTGGTCTGCCATGCGGCACGAAAACCGGAATACAGAAGAAAAAGGTATGAAAAATCCAAACTACATTAGATAGCTTATGGTTACAAGTCTCAGCAGAGCTGTAGAGATTTCTTCATTTCTTGTAGAAAACCACCACATTTCTAACACCCAATAGTTCATCGAACTGGGAAATGGGGTTTATAGTGGCAAAAGATATGTTGCAGACAAGTTTTGCTTTACTTCTAGCACTGTGGCTGTCGGTCTCCAATCTAGATTATGCAGAAACAAGAAAAGTGCACACTATGTCCATATCCATGCCAACCTCTCGCTCCGCCACCTCCCCCACCAGTTCCAGATTATCCCTCATATGCGACTCCACCTCCTCCACTTGCTGGCTACGTTTCACCACCATCTCAGGCCAATTGTCCACCAGTTCCAGTTCAGTGCTACTAGCACCACCACACCCCCCCCCCCCCCCCAACCCCATGCTTATGGATATCTACCTCAAGAGAACGGTTCCACGTCTTGTTCGCCTTTTAAATTCATTTCAGTCATAGTTTTGCTCAGATCCATTGCTATTTTGTTCTAGGTTTACGTGTTTTGTTTCAGGTTTCATTATACTGAAACAGTACCGACATATATATAGTCCGGCTCAGATCCATCTGCTACCATTTTCATCCATGTTCGGCAGATGGGTTGATGGGCGATTTTCTTCAAGTGCCATTAAATGAAAGTAAGAGTATTGTCCTCTACTTTCTCACATGTTTACTTCTCGAGTGTGTGTGTGAAGTGGGAGAGAGATCTGATGGGTACTGTCTGTTTTTTTTTTTTTTTAAAGAAATGTATTAAAATGAAACAAACAAATTGGTGACAAGTAGCAGAAACTTAATTTTAATGTTCTTTCATCTGATTGCTACTTCAACATCAGAACCACTTTTAATGTTCTTTCATCTGATTGCTACAACATCAGAACCAAGTCCACCTTCACCGGAACACGCACAAGCCAACATGGGATGGAATTCACATCATTACTGAGAATTTTTTGGTTCATCTCGTGCATAAACAGTCCTAAAATCTTAAATAAGGAGAGCATATAGAATGTTAAGATGTCACAATTTTCTAATAAAACCTAAATTGACATGGCAAGAACATGAACCGAAACTTGCACACAAGAATTCTATTTTACTAGGCCAAAATCTTCTGGTCGATGACAATAACAACGTTTTCCATGGATCTACAGTATCTACCACAAAATACAGATCACAAACCGTATACAAGAAGGCAAGAAAGAAAGAAATAACACAGGCTAAAACAATAAGACATGAAAAAACAAATAAAACATACTCTAAAGTGATAACTTAGCCATTGAAGCCTGACTTATTCCCCACTGTGAGTAGAAAAAAGAACAATTTGAAAGGACTTACACGCTACTACAGCATCAAAAGCCCTAAGCACAAACTCAATACCATGGCAACAAGTCTTCCACCATCAAGTCTCACACTGGCATTGTCATCAGCTGTTTGGTCTGCTGCATCGCCATCAGGTGAATCAGCTGGTGAGTCTGATGGCGCATCATCGGCGGAGGGCTTCTTATGCTTGCTAGATTTTGGTGCATCTGCCGCCTCCTCCGGGGCAGGTGCTGGAGCTGGGGTCAGTGCTGCTTTAAACAATTCCTTGGGCAACAAGACCTTATCAATGGAGTATATAGCAAGTGGCTGCTCATCGATCAAAGTCCCAACTATTTTTGCAGTGGTACCCCTTGTCTTGAGGGTCACATCCTCGCCATCATTTTGCACTGTGAAATCAAACTTCTTATCCCCATTTGTAGCTAAGGTGTTCATGATTCCATTGTTGGATTTTAACATTGCTAATGACTGATAAACAGGAACACCGAAGAATTGAAGGAGTGACTCTTTGCCAGAAGCTGTTAAATTCTTGAATTTTGGTAAAAAGGCCTTAAATGGATCGTCAAGAGGGCAAAACACTGTTAATCCTCCATCAATAGTGTCCTGAACCAAACATAGCCACGAGGCCCATGACATTCAAAATTGTTACTAATAACCTTGAAAAAATAAACGAAGAAATCAAGTCTATGTTGCAATTACATTTGATGGTTTTCAACTTGAGACAGAGAATAACAGTGCAAGCAATTCGATGGAAAGTTGTTTAAACTTTTTAAAGTTTGCTTTAAAATAAATTAAAATAATTTTTTTTTTTTAATTCATTTTTGACTTTAACATGTTAAAACGATCTAAAAACACTAAAATAATAATTATTTAAAACAAAAAAATCAACTTGTAATAAAAAAACAAGAACACTTGAAAAAAAAAAAAAGAAGAAAAAAGTGGATGCTGAGAAGAAACATTGAAAAAGAGCAAAGAAGAGTCAAAACTCAAAAGTTCACAGTTTGGTCACAGTGTGTCCCCCATCTGCACGTGCGAGTTGTTGAATCTCACTTGTCCTAATTGATTGCTTTTTTGAATTATTGGGGTCATAGCTCACTCTGTAAGGCATTTTCTACATATAAACTGTTTTTCCGAATCAATCATACGAAGTTTTTCAAAGATAGATAGTGGAAAAAACCCAGATCGTGAGCCTTTTTTTTAAATTAATTTTTATTTTATTTTTAAAATGATACCTTGCAAGCAAGTTCATATCTAACTAGAATATTTAAAATCACAAAGGAATTGGCCCAATCTATCTAGTTTTTCCAAAGAAAACATTTAAACATCAATATCTTTTATTTACACCCAGGATCTAGAGGAAAAAAGCAGCGATTAATAATTCATTGAATCCCATTCACCAATTAATTAATCAAATCAATTGCTCCGCCTGATAAAATAGAAATAAAAGAAAGGTCAACATTATAGCAATTCCTTCGAATTTAATTTGAGATTAATGCATATATGGGGATTTTTCCTATTATAATTTCAATTTCCTGAAAACTAAAAATCAGTATATCTTTTTTATTCATTATTAAGAATATTAAATCATAGTTGAGTAATAATTTCTCTTTAAAAGCAGTTAACTAGATCTCAAGAAAAAAAAAAAAGGAATTGAAAAGCAATATAGAGTACCTGATATGTCTTTGAAGCATCAGGGTTTGCAATCAAAGTATCAGCAAAAACCTTACACCCATGAGCTGACATTATATCCGTTATATTCATAGCACTTGGCTCTGGTGTGGGCGCCGCCGCCACATCCGATGGCAACAGTTTACTGATCTGTATAACTGAAATGTTGTAGGGTATCTCCTCTACAGACTTGACATAAAACACATCAAGGTTCCCTCCATTATCTTTCGGTCCAAAAGCCACTTTCCCTCCTTTAACATCCGTAATGTTAACGAACCCGGTAGACCCAGGAGCTGACCCGGTGGCCTGGAACATGGTGGCTGCCAACGCGGTGCCGTCTCTTATCTGGTGGAGCTTCTTGGTACCGAAGTAATCCAAGAGGACGTGGAGGGAAAGGATGTTTTTGATGGTGGAGATTGATGGCTTTTTTGAAAGGATTTCAGACATGGCTGCGTTGTCGACGACACAGACGGTGATGGTTGTACGCCGATTGATTTCTCCGGCGAGGTGGGTTAGGGTGAGGTAGTGATTGAAAGTGGAGAGAGATGGGTGCTGGCCTAGTATGGAAGTAATGTTGTGGCCATAAGTGATAGTGGTGGCGGTGGAGAGGAGAAAAAGTAGAGAAAGGAGTACAGTAAGCTGCATTGTGAGAGAGAGAGAGAGAGAGAGAGAGAGAGATGGTGAAGTGAGTTGGAGGAGGAAGAGGAGGGAGGATGAGGAGCAGAAGTTTGTATAGATCCTGGAGAAGTGCTATATGAATATGGGTTTGGTTTTTGATTAATTTACTTGTCAAGCCACTGCATGTTATCTTTTGTCGTAGAGTGAGATATAAAGATTTCGCTGCGAGAGAGGCTGGTGTCTTTCAGCCTGGGTATTATTGTAGTCGGTTTTAAATTGTTTTTAATTTTAAAATATATTAAAATAATAATTTTTTAAAATTATTTTTTACATTAATAATTTGAAAATAAATAAAAATATTAAATTGAAATTAAAAAAATAAAAAATTATTTTTTAAAAAATCACTTTTAAAATATAAAAATAAATAGATTTTTAAAACACATTAGTATGAGCTTTAATTAGCAACATCTTATATATTATAGGTTGATTTTATTAATTAATATATCATATTATTTTTTTATTTTGATGTGCAATTTAAAAATAATAATTTTTATATAAAAAGTCAAATCATCTTTTAGTTTTGACGTATAAAAAACAAAGTTTTATTTAGGTAGTTAAATCTTATTATAATTTTGATCAGATTATA
>Ga0325414_1002422_pt1 | contig 18867 bp, 18 predicted proteins | sample PopdelMetagenome_8_FD_206183 | JGI IMG/M metagenome (GOLD analysis project Ga0325414, IMG submission 206183) | Populus deltoides microbial communities from Bellville, Georgia, United States - Leaf-PdKOR-R3 | ecosystem: Host-associated > Plants > Phyllosphere > Phylloplane/Leaf | place: USA... | reverse complement strand
TTTTAGTATTGAGTGTGGGTGTTTGGGCCATAGTGTTGATGATGACCATGTCGCGTGATGGCAATGGCTAACATTTACACCACCAAATTAAATAAATGTATCAAATTAAATAAATGTATCAAATTAAATAGTATAATTTTCAGGTTATGCTATAATGTTGAAATTTGTCGTCATAAAGATATGTCTAATTAATGTATGTAACAGTGCCTACTCAACATCGAGAAAGAGAAAGTGATTTGGGTTTTTAGGTTAATATATCATGAATTCTCTCCATTATAAAAGCAAGCACGTTTAAATAAGCTACCAAAAATTATCCTAGTAATAAAATAAGTAAAATGTAATAATACATGGTGTGTGTAAACCTGTCCATGTCATATTTCATAAAAAAATAAAAAAAATTTGACTAAGTTAAAAATCTGAATAAGCCATGACCCGATTGATCTGGTTAAATTTAATAATCTTTTTTAAATAATATTATTTTAATTATTTTTTAAAAAAATTAAGTTAATATATCCAATTCATGATACAAGTTTTATACCGAGTTATGTTTAGCAAAAATTAGCATGGATCAACATGATAAATTTCATGAGAAAAGATTTTTTTTAAAAAAAATAGAAAAGAATTAGTAAAGTTCTCATTAAACACAACTCATTACATTTAAAAAATCAGGAAATTGTCAGCAAAAAGTCAAACCCAGCATCTTGCTATTTGGATCATTCAATTCAAAAAAAAAGACTAAATCAAAATTGGAATTAGACACCTAGCTTGCTGGTACCTTGGGCAGGCATTGCCAGCCTATTCATGTATAGTTCCCCACGTTGGGCCAACTCAATGACCATACAGACCATACCTTGAGCTACCCGAAATTCAAACAACAATGGACATTTACGTAATTTCCTACGAAAACAGAACATCACCCGCCCTTTTCTGTGCTCAAAACAAAATTAAATACATGGTTATAATACTCAACCCAATGAAAAAAAGGTTGAAATGACAATAATTTTGATAAAAAATAATAATAATTTGATTCCTTGACCCACAAGTTAACTGGCGACTCGAATGCCATACCTATGATTAAATCATCCAGCCTTAAAATATCAAAATCCTAAATTATGATTAATTAGCCATCTAATCATCGACTGTTTGTCCAAATTACTAAACAAGCCCTCCAGTTTGGTTGCGAACATTTTGGAGGTTAACAGAAAAAACAGAAAGAGAGAGCGAGAGAGAGAAACAGGAGGTCTTCCTCTTCTTTCTTTCTTTTTTTTTTTCTCTTTTTTTGGGGGGGTTTTTTCTTGTCATCTTTCACTTTGAAATCTTTTTAAAAAACGAAAATCAAAGAAGCTAAAATTTGAGATAAATGGGAACGTTTACAAGTCTTAGAAAAGCTTACGGGGCTCTTAAGGATACAACAAAAGTTGGCCTTGCAAAGGTCAATAGTGAATACAAGGTGAGATTTTTGTTTTGTTTTTGGATTCTTTATCCTTTTTTGTTTAATGGGTTCTTTTCTTTTTATGTTTAAATTTTTTTTATGGATTTATTTTTATTTTTATTTGGTTTTTGAATGGAAGGAATTGGATATAGCCATTGTAAAGGCTACCAATCATGTTGAATGCCCTCCTAAGGAACGCCATGTTAGAAGTAAGTTTAAGTTTTGAAGTGGGGTGTTGAAGATTTTGATCTGTGATTGTGATTGTGTTTTTTGAATGTGTAATTGAATTGTGGAGATGGGGTTATCTTGTGATTTATGGTTTTGGATTTTTATTAGGGAATATTCGATTATGTTTGTTTTTGTTTCCTTTTGTTTTTGTAGAAATATTTTCGGCAACATCAGCAATGAGACCTCGAGCAGATGTGGCATACTGCATTCATGCACTTGCTAGGAGATTAGCCAAGACGCGAAATTGGATTGTAATGTTGCTCTTTCTTTAAATCTTGATTAATTATTGTTGTTTTGTTTAACATGTAGCGATTGTTTCTTAGATTATAAAGGAACATTTGAACTTGTATAAATGAGTTTTGATCTAAGCATAGTCGTGTCATAATTGTAATGCGAGTTTTCATCAATGCAAATATTTCCTAGATAAAATAGATGGAACTTGATTTTGGAAATTCGGATGTCTTTACACAGGTTGCGATAAAGACATTGATAGTCATTCATAGGACATTGAGAGAAGGCGATCCTACATTCCGAGAGGAGCTCTTGAACTACTTATACAGAGGAAATATTCTCCAAATATCCAATTTTAAAGATGACTCTAGTCCGCTGGGTATGTAGCCTATGTTCACTTTTGTTTTTGTCAGTTGATGTGAAGTAGCTTTGAATTTTGAATATCAATAGCTTTTTAGATTGCTATATCTGAAATGCAGCCTGGGATTGCTCCGCGTGGGTTCGTACTTATGCTCTTTTTCTAGAGGAAAGATTGGAATGTTTTAAGACTTTGAAATTCGACATTGAGGCTGAGCGTCTGACAAAAACATCACCAGGGGCAACCAAGGTTTCTTCTGTACTGTGCATTAATTTAGAATCATATTCTAACCTGGCATCAGAATATGCTATTATCATGGTCCAGCATTAAGTGTCCACTTGTTATAACAGGTGCATAGTAAAACACGGCTTTTGAATCGAGAGGATCTCTTGGAGCAGCTACCTGCACTGCAGCAGCTTCTTTATCGTCTAGTTGGTTGCCAGGTAAGGGTGTATTTTAGTAACAAATTTGTATAATTATGATCTTGGAATAAAGAGATTTCTTTTTGTGGCTTTGATGTCTCCTAACCATCGAATTATCTTCCATTTTATAGCCCTTTCCTTTTCACTTCCTCTAATTTTTGCAGCCTGAAGGTGGAGCTTATACCAATTATCTCGTACAGTATGCCTTGGCCCTGGTATGCATGATACAAACGTGTATTTCTTGCAACAGTGTTTTCAGAAGTGTTTTTTGCGCAAGTACTTGGGTGAAATTGTGCATGACTGGGGAATCTTTCGGTGAAAACCAGTTCATATATAACTGAAATTTAAATTATTTCATCTACCAGTTGAGCTGTGAATTTCATAAATGTATGGATCGGTGACAGTGCACTTTCTTCATCCTTATTAAGGGATAAGATTGTGTAGTGAGCTGCAGTCCCTTATGTTTAAATCATTCTCTTGAAGCATTACGGTGCTGTCTTTTTAGTTCTTGTAACCTGCTAGGGATAGTGCAAAAGGTGACTTCAAGTGTTTGTTTTTCGCTTTTCTTGTTAACCTGAGACCGAAAAAGAAAATCTGGAAGCCTGGTCGCAGTGCATGATTCTTGAATGCATATGCAAACAATTGGTGCCTTTGTTATTTCATGAGGGTTTCTTCATATTTATCCAATTTCTTCCATAGGGCTGTTGATAACCATATAAAACATCTAATGTTCTATGCAGTGGTCATTATACAAACACTTTTTTTTTTTTGCTTTTTTGTTTTTTAATTCTAAATCCAAAAAAAAAAATGCAGGTCTTGAAGGAGAGCTTTAAAATCTATTGTGCAATCAATGATGGAATTATCAATCTTGTGGACATGGTAAAACTTTTATTCAAGTTTGTAATTTCATCTTGGATTAATTAATTGTATTTGTCCTCCTAGTTTTTTTTCCTCCATTAACATAAATTCCAAATGTTTATGCAGTTTTTTGAAATGTCAAAACACAATGCAGTCAAAGCCCTTAACACGTACAAAAGAGCTGGCCAACAGGTTTTACAACCATGTTACTCTTCATAGATTTTGTTATTGTATGCTGACACTGGTTGCAGTCGACTGCTTTTAGTGCCAAATGGGGATGCCTTATTATGTGTTTTAGTTGTGCTTCTTTGTCTAGTTTCTAATTCAATTTTGGTTGTTCAGGCTGAATGTCTTGCTGAATTTTATGACTATTGCAAAGGTTTGGAGCTTGCAAGGAACTTTCAGTTTCCAACACTGAGACAGGTTCTCTTTTCTACCAAACTGAAAATATTTAGTGAATGACCACAGCTGGTTCTTACCGACTTTTCTGCATTGAGCAGCCCCCTCCAACTTTTCTTGCAACAATGGAAGAATATGTTAAGGAAGCACCTCAGTCGGGTTCTGTCCCCAGGAAACTGGTGAGAAATTTTGTCCGTAGCAGTTTGCTTTTAAATGAGATGGTTGAAGATTTTTTTTTCCTCTGATAATTGTATCCTCAATTGGCCCAGTCTTTATTCAAATGTGTTGAAATGACCTTTGAAGTATGGGAAAATGGAATGTGACACTTCTATATTTTGGGTTTGTGATAAACATACTGTTTCACTAATAGGAGTATACACAGAGAGAGCCCGAGAAACCTGAGGAGCCTTCAGAACCTGCAGAGCAAGTTGAAAAGGCTGATGTTGAAGAAACATTGATAGATATGGAGGAAGAAGCCAAGCCTGAGGAAGAGGAGGTAGAACCTCCATTAGTATCCACTGATGCTACTGGAGATTTGCTGGTAAGATCAAAATTTTTCCGCATTTCCTTTGAAGTTGATATCTTGAGTTCTCATTCACGTTGTTTTCATATTTTGTGGCAGGGTCTGAATGAAATAAATCCAAAAGCTGCAGAGCTAGAGGAAAGCAATGCATTGGCTCTTGCAATTGTTCCACCTGGTAGTGCACATAGCGATTGGTTTAAATCTTATCAAGAAACTTTAAGTTCATGTCTGTGCGGTAGAGTATGAAGTTCATTTGGAGTAGCGTTTCCGTCTTCTATTGATTAAATGGTCCACCAATTCATGATATAGAAAATCAATTCACCTTGTTTAAATGGTTATATTGCTATTTCTCTTCTAAAGCTGATGAGACAGAAAAAAAGTTTTAAGAGTATGGCCAGTGATTAGTACCACTCAAGAACCCGAGTTATTCTCTTTCACCTCACATCTGGTGACACAATCTTTGTGGTCTCACGGTTGAAATTGATTATTTTGTTCTTTGAAACAAAAAGAATTATGAACATAAAAGTTCTTTTCCAATCTCTGCACGATGCGTCTTGACCATCCTATTTATTATACATTGCACGTCTCGTATGATATAAAGTACTCAATGTTAACATTGATGCAGGTGCCGATCCTCTGTCTTCATCAAATGCTTTGAGTGAACTTGGTAAGCCAAATGCAACAGGTTGGGAATTAGCACTTGTTACCACTCCAAGCAACCCTACTAGCCAACCAGCACAAAACAAAATGGTCAGTTTTATGGTCTTCCTTTTCCGTGATAAATATAACTAATATATTCAAATGACTACTGGTTGCATTTGAGATTTGAGTGAAGAACTGAGCAAACAACCTTCACTTGGTAATATCTTATTCTTTTCTAGAGCCTAGAACAGTTTGCTTGTTATCATTGAAGTTGGTTCATATAAGTGTGCACTGATATGTCTTTCTTGAAAATCCCAACCTGAAGTCATTAGTTTCACCTTCTCTGTAATGTAATGGAGTTGCTAGAAATGTAGATGGAGGTTGCTCTAGGATCAGGTAGTTAATCGCTCGAGTTGGCATTCTGATTGATTGAATTGATTTGAAACACTTGAGCCTGGCTGATTTCTTGCTTTCGTATGCTTGATCCTAGAGCAAGCTCAATCTAAGTTTCTGTTAACTCAAATAGGATTCACTCGCTGCAGTTTTGTAACTTGAGCGTTGCATATTGCCTCATTGAAGGTCATTGAATCCTATTTTCAACTGAATCAAGTAGGATTCACTTGACTCCAGTTTAGTAGCTTTAAAGTAGCATATTGCCTCAATGAATGTCGGTGAATCCCATTTGCAGCTGAATCATTCTTCCAGTGCGGTCCACGAAAATGTGGTAACTGTTTTCTTTTACTCATGATCGTTTTCTGGTTTTTTGGGTCAGGGTGGTGGTTTTGACCGGCTATTACTTGATAGTTTGTATGAAGACGATGCTGCAAGGAGGCAAATACAATTGCAAAATGCAGGGTATGGGTATGGTGCCACAGCTATGAACAATCCATTTGAACAACCGGACCCATTTGCAATGTCCAACAGCATAGCACCCCCAACAAATGTGCAGATGGAGATGATGGCTCAGCAACAGCAGCAGTACCATCAGCAACAAATGATGATGCAACAGCACTACCAACAAAATCAATCAATGACAATGGTACCTTATCAATATCAACCACAATATCCTCTAAAGCAAATGCCTCAGATGGGACAGATGGGTCCTGCCAATCCATTTGCGGACGAATTTTCGAGTTTCCCACAAGGTTCTGCACCGCATCAAGGAAACCACATGCTAATTTAGAGGCCCTTCTTTCCCAATTTGAGTTCATTCTTTGATTCTTTGGAGTAGCAGAGAATTTTTTTTGTTTCCTACGATGTTTGATTAGTCTATCCCTTCTCTGTTTTTTTTTTCCTTCTGGTGAAAGCTGATTATTTGTTCACCCAGTAAATAACTTCATTTATTTTTGTACCGAGGAACAATAGATCCTTCATTTTGGATCAGTGGATGTAATTTCTCTGACACATGGTTGGACATTGTTTTCAATCATAAATGTAACTGACCGCTACAGAAGATGTTCATGAGAGAATCGAATGAAAATGTTATTCATCTTACTTGAATTTATAACCATTTGATCATTATTAAAAAAAGTTTCAAAAATATTTTTATATTACTCTCTAATGTTAACTTTACTTAACTGGATTATGTGCTCAGGTAGGAGTAGGAAAAGGAACTAGGTTCTCACAATCAAGAACCTGAATTGTGGTTGGCTCAAGAGCTTCACAAGGATATTGATACAGGCATACATTGTTTAGAACCTAATGCACAAACATTGGAGTTTTGGGGACCATGCCTGTCTACGACTGGTGAATGGTGGAGGTGCAACACTGAGTTGGAAATCCTGACAACGCAGGTGCTGGTGGTGTTATTCGCTCATCACGGTGATTCAGGTTCAGGGGTCTCTCTTGCTATATCTCTAAAACTCATGAAGCTTGTACTCTCTTCAGTACACATGTCTCGCGGACTCGAGTTTGATGTGTAACTTTCTAGCAAGTTTAAAAGCAAATATGGCCATTACCAGGCAGCTAACTTGCAGGCCGAGCTGAACCAAGTTTGATAATGTTACAAGATGACAGTGTTACAAAATCCGACCTAGCTTAGCAGCTAAACTCAATAAACCACTTACCCAGGGTCTGAACTGATAGATAAAACTGTTACTGTTTTTATTAAAATAATATTATTTTATTTTTAAAAAAAATAAACTTGATTTAACCTAAATCAACTCAACCGATCAGTCTTTAAACCGAATCAACCCTAACTCAGCTCTTGTAACTATGATGGATAAAACCCATTCCATAACGATCCATAATAGGTCTAACCGACGCGGGTATCAAGTGCATTCCTCACTGGCTATAAATATCTACGAAACTATCCTCGCCAAAAAAATCAGGCAGTAATGGCAGCTAAAATCCTCTCTAAATCCCTATTCCACCACTGCACTCCCCACCATACTCCCCTCAAATCACCACCGCTAATCCCTCTCTACCTCCACCACCGCCACCGTTCATCAAAACCCCAACTGATCGAAATCAATCTCTCCTCATCATCACTTCAATCAGACGGTGGTAATGGGAGTGAAGATGAAGAAGGGTTTTTTACTAAGAAACTTGAGGAGATTCTTCACCGTGTAATGCTTCAAAAATCAACACCTGATTGGTTGCCTTTTAGACCAGGGTCCTCTTTTTGGGTTCCACCCGTATTGAGTGTTAACGATTTGATTCATAAGTTTGCTGGTTATAATCTTAGTGATGAAGAAACGCTTTCGCTTACAACTTGTCGTGGATGGCCTTCCGCTTCTTATTTTATTAAAGGTATGGTTTTTTTGGAGGTGTTGTGAAATGGGGTTTTGTTTAATCTTGGGAATATTGAAAATTTTATTTTTTATTTAATTTACTTTTTTTTTTTGTAAATTTTGTATGCTAGTTTGGAGCTTTGGAGAAATGAGGTTTTGTTTAATTTTGTTGGTTAAAATGAATTCTTTGTTGTGTGTGCTTTTAAGATTCTGTTATGGCTAATTTTGGAGCTACTAAGAAATGGGTGCGTGTTGTTTCTGTTGAGTTTTGGGGAGTGATGTTTGTATGCAAGATTTGTTTTTTATGAATTGATTGGGGTTTAATTTATGAATGCTGCTGTTTATGAAAAGCCATTGCTTCTTTTGCCATCTTGACTTGATTCTTTTTTGCCGGTTTGTGTTCTTGATCCTTGTAGCTGTTGCAAAAGTAAGACTGGCCTAAACTAATGGTACTCCCTCAATGTAGTTGTGAAAGATATGTAAAGGATTAAATTGAAAAGTTTACCAATTCTGGATCATTGTTTAGTTATTATGCATAATGTCAAAATGTGATGTATGAATTAGGACGTCAAAATGGAGGAATTCTACGTTGCTGTTAATCATGGAGTTTTGCTACTGTTTATGAGGAAGAGGTGATGCATTTGAAATAGGAAGCTGGAATTGCATGAATTGTTGTGGGTAGTAACATTTCCCCAATCGGTTATTATCATAAATTTGTTGGAAAATGTTTTTATTATTGTTACTTCCATGTGACTATGTTTTGGTTGAGTCTTTTATCGGAAAACATTGGACAACCTATGGTAATAAAAGAATGAGTCTTTTATTATTGCAGTTTAATAGTTTTATATTGATACATATTTTTCTTGGCTGCTGATACAGCTGGAATCAATGTGAAGGTGAATGAGGAGGAGGAGGAGGAGCGGGTGGATTTGAAGGTGGTGCCTCCTGAGGAGATGGAAGGGAAAGTGGTAGTGGAGGTTTTAACAGGCCCAACTGATATCGATGTGGCAGTGAAGGAGGAGAAGGGACATGTAAATATTAAGGTGGACCTAAAGGAGGGGGGTGAGGTGGGAAGGGAAGTGGTAGTGCAGGGGAATGAGGTAGAAGGGAAATTGGAGGTGCTGATTTTGGCAGGTTCATCTTTGGAGGATGAGGAAGGATAAGATTCATATCACATGACAGGCTGGTTTCTCAGGTTAACGTTGTGTCTTTGCCCTCGCACTTCCTAGTTCTGAATGACGCATCCCATATTTGACATTGAAATTAGCATTAGATTTAGTGGAATGGGCTGAATTTATCATTTCTTGAGATTATATTGCCGACTCCTGCTGTTGGCTTGGCCTAGCTATTTTGGTCTCCAACACATCAACAGTCATTTGTAGCAGTGATTTTATGATAGTGAGAGCGGCCCTTCTGTTTTAAACTGTGATGATGTAACATTTTGCATCTTAATACATTTCAATGTTCATAACAGAATAATTTGAGAAAATTTGTACTGATACGAGGGCTCTTTACTCTCAAGCTAATGGCCTGCAGAGTACATGGCATTGTTAATTCAGGTAAAATTTGCATCTGAATTGTGCATATTTTGATGTCTCTCTATTTTGAATTTCCAGGTTCAATTTCCTCAAAAAAAATCTCCGTGTCAAAGAAAGAATATGAAAGCAGAAATGACACCGATGTTGTACAGAAGCAGAAGCAATCCTGGTTGTTTATTGTCCGGAGAATTCTTGTAGTTAACATCAGTAGTTCTTAACTCACCTGTTCTACTGCATTCTAGTCTAACCCTAATGCTATGCTGGTTGTCCATTGTTTGAGGACTGGAACAGTTCAGATCTCAGTAAATGTTGTGAACAGAATATCAAGCTGCATGATCATTTTGTGAACAGTTTCTTGTAGCTTTCAAGTAAATGCACACAAAATTAAATACACAAACAAGAAATCTTGAACGATCTTTAGATTTATTATGCTTTCTGAAAAGGGGGCATGTCTGAATCCACAGAACTCTGGTTGGACTAGGAAGCATGAGTGAACACAGCTTGTATGTGTGTGTTTTAGGTGTTTTCTCCTCTGATTTGGAAATTTAGTGATTTTTTTTGTGGAGTATTCAATTTATTTTAGTAAAACTAAAATAGAATTGAATTTAATTTTATCCAATATATTTTTTTCAATTTTGGTTTTAAATTTTTTATTACATTTTTAAGTGAAACCTAAACTGAATTTTTCGAAGCTTTCAGCATCATACCAGACAATGTATTGGTTGTGGTTTGCAAAATTCTTTTCAAAAAAATTAATTTTTTTATTTTTTTAAATTAATTATATATATATATATATATATTTAGTTTATTTTGACGTGTTAATGTTAAAAATAATTTTTGAAAAATAAAAAAATAACGTTAATGTTAAAAATAATTTTTAAAAAATAAAAAAATATGTTATTTTAATATATTTTTGAGTAAAAAATATTTAAAAAATAATCATAATTTTATTTTTAAATAAACTTTATCGACCAAATTAAATAATAATAATTAAGCTTTCTTTGAAGATAGGTTTAACTCATCGTAAAAATAAATAAAATAAAATAAAAATTGTTTTACTCACTTTAAAAATGTATTTTAACTTTGTTATAATTAATATCTATAAGCTTTTCATTTTTTTATTAGATATGTTGATATTATTTTTTAAAAGAAAAATCATCTTTAAAATTATTTTAAAAATGTTTTTTATATTAATTTTTATAATCAAATATGTTTTTATCATTCCTGTGTTTGTTGTTGAAAATGAGACTTGATGTAACTAATGAATCCAAATATATATAAAAAAAAAAACTAAAATATCAAACATTCAATTGAGTTTAACAAAAAAAAAAACAAGAATCTGTTTACCTATAAAAAAAAAATTGTAGTTAAAACCTAAAAGTAACAAATATTTTATCCCCATTGTTTAAATCTGACACATCATCATGTAAACGTGGCAGAGACTGATTCGTCAACTATGAAAAAAGCCCCTATATATATTTATTTATTTTATCAAACTAAGAAGAAAGAAACACAGATATCAAACTCTTAACAATGGCAGAACAACCAGAGACGGTGTCGTCGAGCGTGAATCAATCTTCTAACACACAAAATTCTCCCGAAGATAAGCTCAAGCAATCATGGGTATTTCTCAATTTCCAATTCCATTCTCTAAATTTCTTTAATTTTCGTTTTCAAGTCTTATTTTTCAATAATGGGTAGTCCTTAACACAAAAGGAGATTGATGGGTTCTTATGTTGTTGGCTTTTGACCAGTTTTTATAAATTGGGTTTTGTCTTAGCTGACAAAAAATGAAATGAATTGAAGTTTATTTATTTATGTTTTAGCTGTTTTTAGTCTAAGATTTTTTCTCCCTGTGCTCCTGATTTGTGCATTTGGAATTAATTCGGTGTGGTTATGTCGGGATTGATCATTCTCTGGTGGTTTTGTTACCTCAGGTGCCGTCGGCATTCTCTGGTTTTCCAGCTTATCCAGATGGTGGTTTTCAGATGTTTCCTGTCATGTATCCTGCACTAGTTCCAGGGTTAAATGCTATGCAAAATCAAGAACAAGAGAATCATGGGCCTGGCATTTATGCAGTGCCTGTTCCTCAATTTATGGGACCAATTGCTGGACTTCCTTCAAACACCCTAATTCCTCTCACGCTCAACATACCTACGTAAGTATGTCTGTGTTGTGTAAATTGTCAATATCTAAGGTTCATAGCATTGTTCACAGGAGAGTTCTTGCACACATACTTAGATACTGTAACAATTCTACCTATCACCCCTGCTACCGAGTAATGATGCTTGATGGTGGTTAACAAGGTGGTATATCTTTGTTGTTAAATGGATTACATGAACTGCTAATTAAAGATTGCTGTTTCTTCATATTGTTTGCTCAACAGTAGACCGACTCCTGAGGCTGGGGCAACCAGTGATCAAGCACAAGGGGGACAACAGCAACTGCAGCAGCCTGCAGCTCAAAGGCAAATTGTTGTTAGGAGATTTCAAATTGCAGTTCAGTTGGATTTGTTTCTCATACTTAAGCTGGCAGCCGTAATCTTTTTGTTTCACCAAGATGGATCAAGACAAAGGCTTCTTGTCCTTGTGTTTTTTGCTTCACTTGTCTATTTGTAAGTACTATACTTTCAAATGATTTGTTGTTTGAGATAAATTGTTCACATAGCATTTTTTTTCTTATTACTGTATACTCGTTTTAATTTCAGAGAGAAGAAAAGTTCAAGCTAACTAGTCAAGCTCATACAACCTGTCCCTTGTTTTAAATGTTCTATTTCCAATCACAAACACCACATTAAATAATTTGTTGTGTCCCTCCAAGCTGTAGCCTTTTATTGTTCATGTGAAGCTATTTTCGGCAAGTCATGCACCTGGAAGCTGAACCTTTTCAATGAGTGTTGTAGGTACCAAACTGGAGCTCTGACACCGTTAGTACAATGGCTCTCACAAAGTATGCAAAGGGCAGCTGCCCCTCCCCGTCCACCTAGGCCTGCTGTCAGGGCGGAAAATGCTGCAACAAGGCAGAATGAAGATGTTGCTCTGGCAGGTATTGTTCTTCCAAATGCATACTAAGGATTTTGGATGTTTTTTGGGTTTCAATTTAATTATTTTTTAGGGAATGGGGATTCATGTTGATATTTCATTTCCAATTGTATGGTATGCAAGCGTATTTGTGCTCTTTTCCACAAGTAATGGATACATGAAACTTGGACCCATATCAACTAAAATTGACTAACTGAACTTTGTCTTTGCATTGTATCAACTGTAATTATGAAGTTTGATTGATTTTCTCATTCTAGTTATATTTACCTTTTCTTGACCTGGTGGTGAAGGATCTTGCTTATCTATGAGATATACAGTAAGTAGAGTGCTTTCAGTGCTCTTGGTCAAACATGGGGTACAATTGTGTGCCTGTGTGCCCATAAAAACAACATTTTTTTTTCTTGTGGAAGGATTGTTCTGCTGGACTGGTTTTGAGTGGAGGTTTCTTAAGAGTGATTTCATATCAGGAGAGAACAACAGATTGTTTTACATACAAATTGCTAATTGTTTGTGTGAAATATGTGCTTTTGAACTGCCTTGTAAGCATTTTTCTCATCTGTAGAAATTAAATATTCATGGGGGGGCGTTAAAGCAAGTTACAGAAGGAATACTTTCATAAGCTCAGATTATTGTTGCTATATCATGCTGATATTCCAATTTGATCATACTTCCAATCTTGTCTTATTGATTATTGCACCAATGTTGTGTAGTCTATTTGTTTGTGTTGTTAGGAAGACAGGTACAGGTAATATTCACGCTATGGTCTATATAAACCATGTCACAACAATGTGAATATGTCACACAGAACCCCTTGGTACCTATCGTAGTGAATGGCAGCATTACATCCTTCTCACTGTCTTTCATTTTGTTGTTACCTGAATCCCTGTGGCCTGAAAACATGATTTGGATAGAGAAAGCTGATTGAAGTTGAGAGGAAATTATATTTCTGATTGTTGTTTTAGTAACTTTTTGACAATTATTCGACAACTTTTTGCAGAGGGACAACCTGCAGTTGAGAATGAGAATAGACCTGCAGAGGATGGTAACCAGGCAGCTGAGAATGAAAATGTTGCTGAACCTGGCGGAGACAATGGGGGCCACCACTGGTGGGGAATTTTGAAGGAGATTCAGATGATTGTCTTCGGCTTTATCACCTCTCTTCTCCCAGGCTTTCACCACATAGATTAGACCATACTTTAGCTGGTAACAAAACCTCCCAAACCAGCATAGAGGCGGGGAAGAGTTGTTTCTGTCGTTTTCTCCCTTTCTTTCCCTTTTTGAAATAATCTGAAGAGTTCTCCCCCCTTTCTCTTTATTGACGACTTTGATACATATTGTATGTATATGTACCAGTTATGGCTCCACTAGAATAGTTCGATGATTATGGATTTAGGATTTCACATCTAATGTAAATTCCTGCCACGCCAAGTTACTATGCTAAATTTGATTCTTGGGTTGTGATAAGTAAAATAAAAAAATTCAAGTTGCTGGTACTTCTCAGTTACTGCGCATCTTTTCCAACTCAGTCAGTTTCACTTTTTCCTTGTTATGGCAAGGTGCTGATGCATTTGCCCGTTATTTTAGCTCTCTCGGCCTGACTAGGTGATATGAACCAATCCCTCGAGAGCAAATGGACTTGGTTCTCTGCATCTCGAGTTGTCACTTGTCAAACTAAAGATGAGTGGTCTGTCCAGTGGTCTAAATGGTTAAGGTATTGGACTCTTTTATCATGGTGCACGTTCAGAGTCTTGCATGAATCCTAGTTGAACTCTCTTTCCCCAAATTGGAGGGCATTGTTTTTACTAAATATAGTGATTTGAGATATTACTGTCAATAAATTCAGGGAACATCGCTAGCTTTAGCTGTAATCCAAGACATATTCACTCGTATTAACCCAAAATTATATGCGACCCAAGCATGGCAGTTTCTCTCATAGAACATGTACCAAAGGTGAGCCAATTTAGACCAGGTTGGTTATAACTGCAAGTGCCAGTTCTAGTGAGTTGGCTTGGCTGCCAGTGCATCAATCCATATATGATGTCCACTTTGTGGCATTTAAAATTCTGCTTTGAATTATGCTCTCCCTCAAACACACACACTCTTGGCTTGGTCAAGCATAAAGTGTATGGGATGTGAATACTCAAAATTAAAATAATAATAATAAATAAATAAATAAATAAATTCAGCCCATTCTTCAAAGATCCGGTCAGTTCACCTTGGCTTTAGGATATAAAGTAACGATGTCTCTCAAGTAACAGAAATAATGGTTTCCAGCAGAGTTAAAACAGTCTTCCTCCTATTTGCAATTTTACAATTGAGCATTCCTGAACCTGACTGTCAGGTTATTGTAAAGGATTCTGAGAAGCAAGGGTTTGATAATAAGCAGTCATGACAGAACTCATATCGAAATGTCTGTAGAGAAATGCAAACTTGCTGAAGCTCAATTTTTTATTTTTGGGAGGGGAGGGGTAACAGCAAGGAGCCAAAACTCACTTTTATTAGCACTAAAAGAATATTAATTACAAAATGTATATACAGGTATATATAATTAAAGCTCAACTCACATCTCAGATAAGAGATTGCTGATTTTCCGAAGCTCTTTAAGAGCTGTCATGGCTGTGACTTGTCCTTTGCCAACAAGAGCAGTTTTGGAGAAATTCTCCAATGAACCCACCTGACCCCTATCTTGCTGGAAAACAGACTCGATTATCTGCAGCACAAATGATTAAGAAAAGTTCAGCTTGAATGCCTAACAAAAAACATATACCATATCACTATAGTTTTGCTTCACTGATAAGTCAAAGGCCAAACTACTTCCTAGAATTCCCCAGAAACTTGAAAGCTACATAAACTACATGTGAAGCAGAAAGAAAATCATAGCAGGTAGAGAAACTATGACCCGTCTCCCTGGCAGACTAAATATGTATTGAAGTAAATCGATCCATATATCAAGCCAATTTTCCACAATACATCATACTTTTGTTTCATATTTTAACAACTTTCAGACTGTCTGTCTTAGAAGCATTATCTTAGAAAGAATTACCTGAATATGTTCAAGCATGGACTGTCCAAAGTTCCTCAAAGTACCCATCACATTCTGATCCACGCTCTCTCCTTTGCTACTGGCATAAGGGTTGCAAGATCCATTGACAGACGAAGATCCTATTGAATTAATCTGATTACTGGCATCGTTGACAGGTTTTGTAGCCTCAAACGTGCCGCTTCCCTTTTCAGAAGTCTCCTCACCAGCAGTATTCCGTCCAAACTTCCAAAACCATTGAAATTTACCTGAAAGTTTCCTCTCCTTAGGACCTGCAACCTGTTTTCCAGCAGGCTCATTGTTGGTCCCAGAATTTAGAGACACGCCTTCAGGGGGATGGGAAACAGGAAGGGTTGGATCTTCCTGGAGAGCCTCAGGTTGATCATCATTTTCATCGACAGACATATTCGAGGCAACGCTACTTTTCTCAGAGTCATTTTCATGCTCATTACCACCACTAAGAGAACTAGATGGGTCCGAAAACACAGATGAATTTTCCTCACTCCCAGAATTTCCACTAAGACATCTCTCCTCAGTTGAGCAAGTGAAGTCATTGTTAACACTGTCTGGCCCCCCTCCCTCAACTTCTGCAGTTTGATGGTCCTTCTTGCCTGAAACTTCATGGCAATCTGATTTTCCAATATCTCCATCCATCCCAAGTTCATGTGATAAATCTTCTAACAAACTACGCCTAATAGATGACTTCTGATCCTTCTTCCCACTCCCTGCTTTTACTGGAGCTGGTGCAGATTCTGTCCTAGATAGGGGCAATCTTACCTTTTCTGTCCACCGTTTTTTCTGGCTTGGTTTCAATTTCCCTAAATGATCATGCTTGAGTTCTTCTGTCTTGTGCAAATCTCTCCATTTCTCCTCCCAATAACTATCAGGCACTGCATTTAGAGGAGTTTTGGGGGAAACAGAACCAGATGAAAGTGCATTAGTATGACCTCTCACCACCAATGATTTACTGTGGTTATAAATCCCATCAAACGGAGGAGACACAGAGGACATATTAGTATCCAGTGCAAGGGACTGTAAAGACTTTGCCTTATTTATCAGTTTTCTCAGATCTATATTCTCAGGAAAATTCAAGAGTCTCTGGAGACAAGTAGTTGCGTGCTCAGTGGCAAGCAGGGAAGACCTCAAATGAAGAATCATAGAAACAGACATAGCTGGGATTAATGCTCCCCGAGGTGATCTAAAGATACGAAAACCAGAGTCTGCATCATCTTCAGCACCTTTTTCTAATATGACATTATTATCTGCTGCAAATATTTCATCCCATATTAACAAGAGGTTTTCGAGTGAAAATTCTCGTCCAAATAAAACCCGTAACCAGCGAAGTGCAAAATACTGAGGTTCAACACCCAGCTCAACAAGGTGGCTGTGTAAAGATGAATCAACAACAGACAGTAAATGGTACAAAGCAGCAGAAGCTTCAATGACAGGGGGTAAGCCAGAATGAGAACCATGTGCAGGGGAGTGAGAGTAGAAGTCCACAACGGCAACTGAACCATGAGACCCACTCATCAATGCATCAAACATACAGTAAGCATCATGTTCCATAAATTTCTCTGATATGACAATACCCAATTCACCTTCAGCCCCGTAAGCATCCGTTAGTAATACAGTTGTCTGTATCTCAGGATCAAGCTCATTGAGCTTGACTTTGACAGCATTACCATGGGAGCCAATTTCATCCTCCATGGAATCCAAAAACTTTTTAAAATCAAAGTTGTATGTAAGATCATTTTCCTGAAATGCTAAACCATCAAATTTGTCTGTGAAATGGTCTTCATACTGCTTGCGCACTTCAGACAGATGCTCCGCATCAATGTGAAGAACATATAGAAAAGGCGCCAAGAGTTCATGCATTCCTGTCAAGGAAAGCCAAAACAACCAAAAGGGAAACATTAATTTCCCTGTAAACGGATACTGTAACACATTGAAGTGAATGAATATAGGAAAAATGAAGAGATTAATGATTAAAATGATTGTCCGAGTCAAATTAACAATATTTGATGAACAGCTTGAGATTACAGGGTCGCACTAATGATTGAATATTGGTACAACACAAAGAGGAATGCCAAAAGGGTTGATGGGAACATGTCTTTCTTTCAATTTAATTTACCTTGTCGATAACCATACTCTGGATGTCTAAGGCACCACAATAACAAGATTCGTCTTAACATTCCTTGGCAGCCAGGTGTCTGGAAATAGCTACCATGTTCTGGATATAAACGTGACAAATCCTGGTCGAGTGTTTTTTCCAGTTCAGCATTCCGAAAGAAGCGACCCCAGGTGCTATCTGCAGGCAGCATTCGTATATCATCATTGATACCAACTAATTACAACATTTTCACACGACATACCACATATCAGAGTCGCAATAAAATTATTTGAATGACATGTCAGTGACAATGCAGATAAAATCAGCAATTGGCATAAATATACCCTAGTTCAAGCAACAAGCTAACTTCCATCCATAAACTTACATGGCGCAAACAAAATAGTTACCTGGGTTTTGTGACAGTGGATTGTCAATTACAGGATCAGGTGAACTCCTTCCATCCTTTGACAAATGTGGATCAACTAAGAGCCGCCTTCTTAAACCAGCATACCTGACAAAGACAACCATTTTGATTTGTGTTAACAACAAACCAGCATACAAAGTAGACTTAAACCTTGAAATCCAACTGGAGACTCCCTCCTAATTCGATTGACTTTTAACAACCAAAAAAACAACTGATCACAACCAAAACCCCTACTATTTGATTCCATGGATCAAACCCTGAAAAAAAAATATAATGATTTTCAAAGATAATCAACTAGCTATCATCAAAATGGAAACATAACAAAAAAAAGGAACCATCTTTAAATTCTATGTCAACTAAAACATAATTAAAAAAAAAAACTAAAAACCAAAAAAAAATTGCTTTCACTAACCAAGAATTCATAAATCTAAAAATCCCAAAAACGAAAAAAAAAATACAATTATCTCTTTTTCAGGGAAAGAAAAAAGGCCAAAACTTTACCTTCTTCTAGATTCAGCAGTAACTCTACGAACATCATCAACACTAGAAGAGGAAGGAGAAGGCAAAATTCCAAGATCTATCCTCCATTGAACCCCTCTTAAATTCTCAAAACGACTCTGAATCCCCTCTCCTGCTGGCATTTCCTGCTCAATCGAAGCTGACCCCATGATTTTTTTACCAAATTTTAAAAAGACCCAGTTCCTCAAATCAACTCAAAACACAAAATCAAGCAAAACCCAAGAATTACTTTCCTTGAAAACCAATAAAGTCACAAATTTTGTGTGGTTTATGCAATTCTAAAAGAGACCCAGAAAAGAGGATGATTTATATTTACAGAAAGATGAAAACTTTAAGCATAAATAGAAAGAGAGAGGAATTGAGAATTGAA
>Ga0325414_1002421_pt1 | contig 18879 bp, 11 predicted proteins | sample PopdelMetagenome_8_FD_206183 | JGI IMG/M metagenome (GOLD analysis project Ga0325414, IMG submission 206183) | Populus deltoides microbial communities from Bellville, Georgia, United States - Leaf-PdKOR-R3 | ecosystem: Host-associated > Plants > Phyllosphere > Phylloplane/Leaf | place: USA... | reverse complement strand
CAATAGTTAATCACATCAATCAATCCTTTGAATTGTGAGATATGCCTGCATTTAAAATGAATATTTACCATAAATTAAAGCTATCTTATATTATCAGATCTGTTATTATAAAACATGCTCTAGTTAAGGAGTTATTGATACTTCAAGTGCAAAATGATAATAAAAAAACCTTGATAAAAATGCACTTTTAAGTACTAATCAGTAAACTTTTGAGAATCTTTTCTGCAACTCTTTTATTAGAAACATTGTCTTCACAACTTTTGATTTGATTGATAATTTTAGTCATCCTAAAAAAGAAATCTTTAACCAACTCATTATCCTTAATTGTAAGATTTTCAAATTCTCTCTATAAATTCTGTAGTCAAATGAAAATGGCTTTCTAAGAGCCTTGGAATTCATATCTCAATATCTCCCATACTTCTCTTGCCTTCTTAATAGAGAAGATCCTGGGATAGATGGATTTGCTTACTCCCTACTGTATTATTCTCAAGGCAGTTGCATTTCTCTGTATATTCTGCTTGTATCCCTTTATGTCTTCTTCTAATTAGAAAGTAGATGATCCTTCCTGGGGTGGTTTTGCAAACCCCTCATCAACTAATATCCATAAGTCTTGTGAAATGAAGATAGTCTCCATCTGAGAACTCCAGTATTCATAATGTTCTCCATCGAAGATAGAAATCTGCGTAGCTGTATATAAGAAAGTAGAAATGCTAGAAGAAGAAGCCATAGAAGAAACCAAATGCTTTGATAACTAATCTGTTGGAAATAATAGCAGAAACAAGAAAGAGAAAAAGATGGAGGATACATGGTAGAGTTGTAGCTCAATACTAGAGACAGTCTTATTATTCCTTTGTTGTTCTGTTTTTCTTACAAATATAGAGAAGAGAAAAGGACTATATAACAAAGGTAGAATTAATGAAGTTTAGGAACATTTAAACTTCCATAATTTAGAGAAGACTAAGAGAACAAGAGTCATAAAAGCTAATAATAAAAGACATTGAACATTACAAATTACACTTGACATTTTCTTGCCATGTCTTGATAAATTATCACAAACAAGTATTTGATTGGTCCACATCTTGGTGAAAGATTATTTACCTAATTACTAGACTATTTTTTATTGGTTGTTATTGATTGCACACAATCTTTGTTATCTTCATTGGTGAGGAAACAAGTGTCTAACTTGTTGTCATCACCTTTATATTAGTTAAGTTATCCTCTCCTCTTCACTCTTACTCTTCTCTTTAGGCAAGTCACATGACCCTTGGCATGCGAGATGGGGTGTATAATTAAATACCCTCACACAACAGGAGATTCACAATAATAACCTTTCCACCACTGCATTAAACTTTATTTCTCTCATTCATCTTTCTTTTTATTTTCCCTCCTCGCCGCCTAACTAAATTAATCATTGATTTGTAGGAAAATATCGAAGTCTAATGTCCAAAGCCTAACATTCAAGCCCAAGCACTAGGTCCAAGGTCAGTAGTAAAAAACTCAACGAGTCTTTGAAGTTTTAACGACTTCATCGAAAAAAATAATAATTTAAAGCTACTTTTAATTTCTAGATTTCAAATATTGTGTCATTTTTTGCTGGAGTCCCTTGTTGGAATGCAAAATAGAAAGGAAAAAAAACCCTGGAAAATCTACACGAGGACATGGGAGTCAAGTATGTTTATTATCTATTTAACACCTGGATAAGAATGCAAGTAATATAACAAAAAAAAAGGGAAACCTTCTACCTCACTACATAAGCATTTTGAGTTTTTGATTACATCACTATTTACTTAACTCAGGGAGTTAGTAAGGGTGTTCAAGAGATTTGTTTCATTCAATAATTTCTAAGACACTTATCACTTTTCTTTTCATATTTTTATGTTTCTTTTTATGTTTTTTTTCACACCTTTACTCTCTCTCTCTCTCTCTCTCCTAAGACCGTCAAGTACAAACTCTTTGATAATGGGTTAATGATTTTTTTTTCTTTTGTTATATAGATGGCATTTAAAAGGGTTAAAGGTTGATGGTAGTGTGTGAAATGGATGATCAGGCTATGGAGGCTAGTGTGGAATAGATTTTGGTTCTTGGCCTAACAACTAATTTGCTAGTAGGTCGACATAGAGTTGTTGTGGTTATTGATAGGTATATTGCGGTGGTCGCGATTACATAGTGGTGGTGTTAGTGGTGTTGTTTGGGTAATGAAATGGTTATACAGTGGTGGTAATGTTGGTGGTTTTGTTAGTTGGCGAATGAGTAATTATGGTTAAGTATGACAATAAGTCAAGAGAAAAAATGAGTGGTTATTGGAATTTTTATTCTGGGTAGTTTGAAAATGGATGGTTGTTAATTCTTGTTCTGGGAAATTTAATATGTGTAGAGATTTTGGTTTGTAATGGAAAAATAATAGAGAAAAGATTTATACTTAAAAAAGGAGTTTAAGAAGGCTTAAATAACGATATTTTGATCTGTAATAGGTATAATGAAAAAAGACGAGAGAATTTATCATTAAAAAGGAATTTAATAAAGACTCAAACAAGGGAATTTATGGTTACTTTTTTTAAAAAAAATTGTAATAAAAAAATAAGGGAGAGATTTAAGATTAAGGTTGTGGGTGGTTTTTTTTAAGTTATAAAACCCAACAAAAAAAATTAAAAAAATAGTAATAGATAAATTTGATAAATAATAGATAGATTGGTGTTGGTTCAGGTTGTTATGTTTATTATGGATGATGATAAAATTGGTGGCCTGTGTTAGAACTTTTAGTTATAGGAACAACTGAAAAGACCTGTTCTCTTACCACAGTTGATGCAGGCCAAGATAGAATTGAAGAAATAAGAGGGGAGAGAGGAAGAAATAAGAGGGCAGAAGGAGAAAATGAGTCAGAAAAGAGAAAGAAAAGGAGCTGGAAAAGAGAAGAGAAGAGAAAAACGTAGGAGAAAAATATTTAACTTTGTTACTTCAGAAAAAAAATGACATATGCATAAAATATATATTAATAACAATCTAAATTACAACTTATAATTGAGTTTAAAATCCATTAAATAAAATATTCATAAATCGAACACAATAATAAAACCAAACGAAATTCAATAATATAAACTTATATCCAATCTCCAAATCAAAGACAAACGAGTTGGAATATCTGTCATCATGAACTATGTCTCCAATTTAACATCTCTGCCAACTTGGCATAAACCAACTTAAATATTTAACAAAAAAGCTTTTTATGCAACAACTTTTCATGCTAAGTATGATCATCGTGAAAAGATAAATCAAACAGACCTATATTTGATGTCGAAGACATGTAGAAAAGAAGTAATATGATAAAAATTACACAAAAGAATAAAAATAAATGAATTGAGAGCTCACCAAAATTTCTCCAAGCAAAAAGAAAAGGAAGTAGAGAGTGGGCGCTAGAATGAAAAAAAGAAAAAACAAAAAAAAAACGAATACATTAAAAATAAAAACCTAAAATAATACTCCAAGATTAAAAGTACATAAACCACCCATAATAATTATAACTTTTGTTGACAAAATTATGCGTCAAGTGACTTAGTATTATTAAATCATGTTGCCATAGAATTTAAAAAGGTTGCTGAAATATATAATAAGCATTCAGTCGTTAACAAAACTTATCATAAATGCATTAAACAAATTTAAAGTAAAGGAAATCACTTTGATCTACTAACATAGTTAAAAGCTTTTATATACAGTAAATATATATGGTCGAAGTTTGACTCTTTAACAAACATCATGTCTCTAAGGTTAAAATATGATCAGCATCTTAGCTCAACAATCAGAATCCAAAAAGTGAATGAAAATAACATGGTTGGCAACAATACACAGATAAAAAAAATGAAAAAAAAATCAAATTGTAATAATTGATCAAACCAAATGAGAAGCTATAAATATACCTCAACAAAAACCATTAAGGCCCCAAAATCAAACATCTTCCTTCCTTTTCCTAGATAATCTTGCATCATAAATGGTCCATTAAATGAATATTTCTTAATGGGTATATTTCTTGGTGGGGCATTCTTATTTTTTTTTAACCTTGACTTAGTTGTATACTTGTATCTATCTTTTATTTGGGCATGGCCCCTACCATTTTGAATTTCTCTAGTTCTTTAACTTTTTCATGACCTTTCTTTGGCCTTTAATCTTTAAATTTTTGTTTGCTCCCAATATGAGGTATGATCCTATGTAAGATCAACTCTTGATCTTTTGAATTTTCATTCCCTCATAGTGTGAGGGGTGTGATTATAAGTGGGATCAACTCTTGATTTTTTGAATTTTCATTCCCCCTCATTATAAGGTGTGATCCAAACCAAGATTTTTACAAAAAAAAACTAATTCAAGCTAAAATGGAAACCACAAGGGAAGTGGTTAGAACCGATAAGTTTTGTCTTTATTCAATATAATTTTTTGGAACTTATGATTTTTATGAATCAATGATTAGCAAATCAAACTACATGCAATTATGTATAGAACAAAAATATGGCCCAAAGACATGGGATGCGAGCTTTTTATGTATTTTTTATTTTGGTGTCTTGGTTTAGAATTTTTTGGTCATTTTAAAATGGAAATTTCTTGATTGATTTGTTTGTCATCCTATAATTAGGATGTTAAAATGTTCTTTTGAGTAAATATCAAATTATTTATGAAATCAAAACACATGTTTATTTATTTGGTAAAAGGTTTTCATAAAATTGATTTGATCAGAATGTCTTGAAAGGGTGAGGGTGTTTCTTAGCATCTTGGAGTTCATCCATTTTGATAAACTTCCATTACATTAATTTGATTAAAGAGGAAAAATAAAATGCCAAATGATATTTTTATAATAACATCTTTTTATTTCAAAACAACAATAACATTGACAAAAGATATTGAAAAAGAAAGTGTAGTGCAGTCTCCCTAAACTTGAAAACCTATATTATGAAACAAGCTTTCAACAAAGTCTAGTATTGTCTGCATATGTCATGTAGGCACGTTGCATTCTTAGCTGCCCTATTATGAATTGTTTTCTTTTTATGGTCACACTCCCTTTTGCCCATAAATTAACTATTAATGAAGACTTTCACAGTCTAGCCTTCATTTCAAGAATCCTTAAAATTGACTTTGAGACCTTTTTTCTTGCATGTTTCATGTAGCTCGATTGCAGGATGCTTTCTTAGTGTTTATGGGCAAATGAATGGTCTCATCACACCCTTGAATGTTTCTTATACCTTGTTAAGGGATTGTTTAATGTCCTCATATATAGCTCTTATAACTGTTTCTACCATATCAGTTAGGGTTTTTGGTGTTTCAATGAGTCCATGAGAGTACAAAGGATAATGCAATATATCTTTTAAGCATCTTCTAATTTGTTCTTCCATAAGAGGCTTTTTACAGCTCAAATACTGGTGTAAATTGTGCTTGAGGGCTAGTTGAGCTAACTTTTCTATACCCCTATTAACTATCCTAAGTTATGTTAAAATACTTGGTGACAAGTATGGGTACTATGAGCACTATTCTTTTATAAGAAGGAAGTTCAACACGGAATCCCCTATATATTCTAGATGTCTAGAAGATGGCTCCTTATCAGAGAAAGGGTTATGCGTGAAGGCTTGTTCTAACAACTTTTTGTTGCTAAACTTGTAGCCTAAACTTGTAGCTAAGGATACCTTCTACTTCTTTAAGAGTCCGTAGCCATCTCACCCTTATTGACTCAAGGGAATTCTTTGCTCATTCATTTTCTATGACTTCTCTTTGTGCCTTTTCAATCACTAGGTGATCTTGCTCAATGTTGACATCTGACAAGCCTTTTAGCTTTATCATGCAACTCCTAAAGAAGGTGTTGTTATTCCTTTAATAGCCAGGCAGTCATCCATTTCACTTTTTACTACTGTCAAGGCTAGTTCTAGAATTATCTTCCTCCTTTTTATGTTTGGTTTTTCAAGATTTGTGTTGACTATTTCAAGGTTCTCAACATATACTAGCTTTGGAGAGGCACCAATTATCTTTTGATGTTAAGAGGAAGAGAATGATGATACTATCGGTACTTGATATCCTAATTACAAAATAAGGTTTTCTATTGAATGTTTTGGAGCATTTTCTGGTATCTTCATGGAAAGGGCTTGCTAAGCGTTTCCAAGCATACATGTTAGCATGTATATCTCCTTCATCATGATGTCCATGATTTTATTCTCTTGTATCGATTCTAAAAGGGATTTGAATCTTGGGGGGACTATATTTCTTCTACAAATGAAAAGCATGCAATATTGCAATAAGATATGCTTGTGAAAAAGAACATGTAAATTAAATGCAAGTTTGCTCTCTAGGGTGTGACTAATAGTTGTTACTATTGTATGATGAACAAGAATTTTGATCCTTGTCCAAATTTTACAATGAAAATTTCCTGAGTGATGGTCATATGTCACATGTAAGTTCTGAATTCAAGATGCTACATGAAGGGCTTGCTTTGATGCAAAACATATGTAGGAACATACACCTTAAAGGCAGGTTCTCGTTTTTTTATGTGAGATAAGGGGTAAGTGTACTATTTGATCTCTAAAAAATGTTTCTTGTTTTCCTAGAGATCGTCCTTGTGAAGGCAATATAGAGGCTTATTAGGCAATGAGATGACACGTGTATCAATTATTATCAGTCTAAACACTCAGCGAAGAGTTGAGATTTATAGAAACTCAAACCTTGACTCAAGTCATAAGATAAACTAATGGTCCTCCACTTAGCCTAAAGCTTTTAACCTGGTTCAAAGGTCCCTAATAAAATCATTGTCTTGGCGTACCCTCCTCGTAGGGATATAATATCGTGGGAAAGCTTTGTTGTCGTGTTCTAATGGTCTTTCATTCACTTAAAGAATTGTTCTATATAATAAATCCTTACAAAGGTAAGGAAATTAATCTCTTATTTAAAAGGATATTTTATAGAATACAAAAAAAAAAAATTCTTTTATAAGTTTAGGGAGTCAGTCAAAAAATTCAATTTACTCTTATTTGAATGATCCGAGAACATACTTTTCTCTATTTTAACTCTAACAATAAATTGCTCATTTTTCGGGAATAAAAATACTTTTTTCTATTTTAACTCTAACAATAAATTGCTCATTTTTCGGGAATAAATATCAAATATACTCTTAAATTGCTAGGATATTGTTAATTTCTTTATATCCAAAAGATCTTGATTTTTCAATTATAATGTATGTTTGAATCGTTTAACGAACGAACAGTAAGTTTCTTATAAAATGATATTGTTTGAAGTTCTTAATTTATTATTTTTGAAGACTTAAAGGTGAGACTGATATAAAAAAAAATTGTTTACTGAGAAATGAGATTACATATGTAATTGAAGGATATTTTTTAGGGTTGGCCCTTTTCATTTCTTTGTTTTGAAAACAACGACAAGTTGCTCTTTTTGGAACAGAAGGAGAGGTTGGTTGTGCAACGTGAGACAAACGACGAGTTGTTGTTTTGGGTTGGGCAAATTCTAGATCCTCAGCCTATTCAGCTAAGTTGTCTAATCGACGGATCCACTCGACATCTGCGGCAGCTCCGGCGACTCCTCCCCCTGTACTTCTGGTAAGACTTCAATTTCTCTCGATCTTTCCGTGTCTCTATTTTTTTGTTAAATTTCTTTGTGCTCGGTGCCAAACCCTCCTTGCTTACCTGACATGGAAGCGTATTTAATTGAGGAAGAGGATCAGCTATGGTTCTCTCGTTTGGTTTGCAGGACTTCATTCTCCGAGCTCGAGTGCTGAAGCTGTATAGGCAAGCACTAAGGACTACAAGGAGAGCACCTGGTGACGCTAGAGGTGAAGTTTATATTTTTTGATTGATTAATTTTTCTTGATGTTATCAATTTGATTAAGGATTTTACAGACTGCGGGAATATTCTCATTTGAAGGCTGTTATATTGTTCTTTCAACATTTTCTTTTTGGGTTTCTTACAAGCTTGATTTTCCGTTTTAATGGTTCATGCATCGTCATTGTAGAAAAAGAAAATCAATTATTAAAACGACAACGATCATTTATAAATAAGACTTCAATAGGGTCCGAAAAGTGCAACTCTTTACTGGGAGAAAAGTTCAGGCAACTATGAATTATAGCGTTGTTTCAAATGTAATGGGTTTTACAGCTGACCTGAAACAAACAATTAGACAAGAGATGGAGAATAACCGGCATTGCAATGACAAGCAAAGGATTCGTTTTCTCATCAGTGAAGGATTAGAGAGATTAAAACGTCTGGACGAGATGCTCGATATGCAGGGACATTCCCCGTGGACATAACTGGGCACATGTTGTGCAGATGATATTCTGTGTTTCAAGAAACTGTATTAAATTTGTCAGTTTTATGTTTTATAATTGATATTGTGTAACACATGAACAATAAAACCTTAATTGCTTGTTTTGATGCTTTCGCCTTCCGCAGTGGTGATTGCCAGAAAAATGCAGTGTCCTGGTTGAGGGCGAGTTTGCCTCTACTTTTTTCTGTTTCTGAAAATGTATGTTTCTGCGTGGACTGCAAAATAGTATCTAAAGGTTGACTTAATTAGAATTTGACTTTGCAATTTTATTTTCCTGATACTGAGGACGAAGAAAATAGTATTGAAGTGTTGTTCATCAATAATGTTTATGATGAAAAACAGAGCAGGATAATCTCTCCATCCTCCGGGACCTCTATTCAGCCATATCATCTCTGACGAGAAAGCAGGGTAGGCAAATGCCGTATTTCCGCTTTGGATGAATTGTGATGATTAACCCATCAGCATTTCAACTAGATGGAGTGTGTGTATGGGCTTAGACTGAATGTGTTCCTGTGGACATGATTGGAAAGTACGCATTTGTCATACGTTTCAGGAAGGCAACCGTTGGGCGGATTGATTCGTTAATTATGATCATGGCTTTGGACTTACGCTCGTTTATTATAAAAAAACGAAAACCCTTACGGTTGGCAATTTGCAATCAAGCCAGGAGTCAACCCAAAGATACAGGTTAGAAGATTTTGGTTGGCTAAAAGATTAGGGTCATGCTGATTCTACTCTCTCCCTCTCTCTATATATATATATGTCATGCTGCAATTGGTGACATGTAGAAAGATGGAGGAAACATGAGAGACTAATCCAATGGCAAGGTGCCGTCTGTTCCGCAAACTACAAAATCAAACAAGCCCCTAAAATCGTGCACCCACGACACCTACGCGCAAGGAACACCTTAGACAAGAAAAAGACGCAGCCTTTCATCTCCCTCTCATTGCTCTTCAATCAATCATTTTCCTCCTTTTCTATTTTGTTGGTTGTGTTCTTTTGCATTGAGTTCTATGAGGAAGTTGTGTCCAAATTATGATAGGGAAGATGCACTTGACACCGTCTTGGAGGTACCTATACCGGAAGAGATGTTCACAAAAATGGGCAACAATTCAGCTTCCCGTTGGCAAAACATGCGTGCATTGATGAATGCTCAAGCTGCTGCTGATAAATCAACCCATCTCCAATCTAAATCAAATGCTGAATTTATAGCATTGCTTAAACTTGTTGGCTCTCCTCTTATCCCTTTTCAGGCCCACCCTGATCAGCCTCTCACTCGTCCTCTCAAAGATTGTTCCATTGTATGTATGGCTCTTTCATTTTCCTCTTCAAGATTCTTTTTTGGCTTATTCTGAACATGAAAATGGAAGGTACATAATTAAGGGATATGACAATTTAAGGGGAAAAAAAAGAGGAGTAAATGAAATTCATTGCTGGACTATATATATATTCGTATGATTTGAGAGATTATCTGAAAATCTTGCCGTGCTATCATGGCGTGCATGTTTTGTTATTTTGAAAACCTTCCCTGCAAATGTAAAGGTCCTATTCATCGTGGCAGAGGAATAGCTGAAAACTGTTGAAATTTGGTGGATGAAATTGAGAACATTGGGGATTTTTTGCTTGTTATTAATTCACCTGTAGGCTATGGCGATAAGGATATTTGCTTGCTTCGCATTTCACATTTGATATGGAAGAGAAAGAAACAATCAAAAGGGGAAAGCCCTCAACATTTTTTATTTTATGCTTCATGCTTAACTCAAAACATTAATTCTTCATTCTACTTTTTATTGATCGGTGAGGCTGATGAGGCCGTATCTCAGCTCCTTCAACTTGAACTGGAAATGTGAGTCCTGGTTAATAACAGTATCTTATTTCATGAACAGGGAGCTTCTACCGCAAAATATATAGTACAACAATATATAGCAGCAATTGGAGGACCATTGGCGCTGAATTCAGTGAAGAGCATGTATGCAGTAGGGCAGGTTAAGATAGCTGCATCAGAAATGCACCAAGGTGATGACAGTGTGCACGCAGATGGCAAGTCTGAGGTTGGTGGATTTGTACTATGGCAAAAAAACCCTGATTTATGGTACCTAGAACTAGTTGTTTCAGGTTACAAGGTTAGTGCAGGCAGTGATGGCAAGGTTGCTTGGAACCAGTCCTCTTCTCAGGGCTCTCATGCTAATAGAGGTCCTCCAAGACCCTTGCGGCGGTTCTTCCAGGTATAACCTTCTCTGAATGTTTTACTTTCTAGTGACAAAATAATCCTTTTACGTAATCTAAAACTATTGATTTAATATCTTTCTGGTTGTATTGTTTCAAAATGTCAAATGCATTGAAGATGATTTTCTTTGTGATGTGATCTCAATAGGGATTGGATCCAAGGTGCACTGCCAACTTGTTCTTAGAAGCAGCAAGCATTACAGAGAAGAAAGTGAGCAATGAAGACTGCTTTGTACTAAAGCTCGAGACCGACTCGAACACCCTTAAAGCTCAAAGTTCTTCCAACACAGAAATTGTACACCATATAATACGGGGCTACTTCAGCCAAAGAACAGGACTCCTTGTCAAATTCGAGGATACGAAATTAGTGAAGATGAAACCGATTAAAGGAAATGATAACGTGTTTTGGGAGACAAGTATGGAGTCAGTGGTTGGAGATTATAGATATATCGAAGGCATCAATGTAGCACATAGTGGGAAGACTACAGCAACACTTCACAGATATGGAGCATCACATAATCATAAGAGGAAAATAGAGGAAACATGGATGATTGACGAAGTTGATTTTAATATATGTGGGTTGTCAATGGATTGTTTTTTACCTCCTGCTGATCTAAAGAGAGAACAAGGAGGAGAGCAGTGACCAAATTACATATTTTTTTTTAATTTTTTTGGAATAGGGGAACAGAAATGTGAGTTAAAGATTGCAGGTTGAAGGGAAATTCCCTGTACATGTAGGAAAGTGGAAAATTTCTTATAGAGGAGAAGAGTGTTGGAAACAAGAGAGAAAAGTCTTGTTCTTGTTTAGGAAAACTATGTTTTTGTTTACACTTTGCTCGATGGAGGAATTCTTCCAACAATAAGGCGCAACCCCTCGTTTTCAACAACACACGCTATTACAATGGATAGCTATGCGCAATGCTTACGTTCCTTTCATATGGTAAGAATCTGGTCATCCGCACGCTTTCTACCTGTCATAGTGCACAGTAGCCCTCAAAAACCTCCAGTATTTTAGGAATATTCACCGTTCTGTACTCTATATATTTAAATAGAGACTTAAACTAATTGAAATATTCACCATTCCCTATTCTATACACTACCGGTTTCTTTAAAATTTTACCATCTCTTGTTTGCCAAACAAGGAAGGGGAACGAAGGAGAAATAAATTTTCTTTATTCGGATAGAAAAGTGAATGAAAGATAATAAATATCATTGATATTAATACCTTTTAGCTGCTACAAATGAGATTCCGGACACTTATTAGACCAGTAGAATGGGTCAGCTCTTCATCTGGCTGCTTGAAAATTAGACTATTTTAAGTTGAAAAAAAAACAAAAAAAAAACATAGTTGACCAGATAAAATATCCGGTTTGATTCAATTACTAATTACTTCAGGTTTGATCAAGTCAAAACCCAACCATCAATCTATTAACACTTTTTTTTATGAAAAAAATAGTCAAAACAATATTGTTTTGATTCTCTAAAAACAAAATTATGTCAACCCGTAACTCGAGCCTTATCTTTTGTCAATCTCCGAGCCGGGTTTTATAACTATGGTTTAAATAATAAATTTTATTTGAGAAAAAAAATTATAAAGTTATTTCATTCTTGTTATAGGATCAAATTTTTCATCAAAATTTCAATCCTAATATTGCAGCCAGTCTCCCACTAGACTTAATCTTTCTTCACCAAATTCATTCTTGTTTTGCCTATATCCAAAGTGCTTCACTTATTCAAAATGTTTTTCCTAATCTCTTGTTTGTTATAAACAAGTAGAGACAACACGAACAAATAAACAAAATCAAAAGTACAAATATTAAACGAAAATCCCAACATTTATTAGCCTTTAATAAAGGAACAATACATAAATATATCTTGTTTGTGCAATACACAATCATTTGCATGCTACACAACCTTTGTCCTGTTTATAATACAAAAATGTACAAAAGCTACAAAGAAACTACCTCCCAGGGGATCAAAAAAAGTTTGCATAGTTTTTTTCCTCAAAATAGTTAATTGTTGTGACGGTCAATAATAGCATAACATGTTGCAATTTCCTTTGATCTGCCGCCCAATAAATCATCATGCCAATCTTCCATACCATTGTGTAAGTATCGTTGGCCATTGCACATCTTAGACAGTCCCTCGTCCATGTCAAAAGTTGTGTGAGCTATGAACCTGCTATTTGCACGTATTATTATATACTGTTATCGAATCTATCATTGCCCATGAATGTTACCATCATCCTAATAGTGTTTTCATCGTGTGTCCTCATGCCTAAACCTATGACAAACCTTCCCCACTAAAAGAGTCTGACACCCTCATTGAAACATAAATAAGGTAGTCCTGCACTAAATCCTAAAATTAACACAAGTTAGTTCTCTCTCTCGAGAAACCTCCTAATCATTCTCATATTTTACCAAGAAGAACTTAGTGTAGTGATTTTTCTTGTGTTGCCCAAGTCTTTGGCGATCTATGATCTTAATGATTCTATTGTCAAACTACTTGTAAATCGTCGGAAGAGCTTGTTGTGACTTACTTATTTATGGATCCTCTTTGTTTTCATGAAAAAAGTTCTAAATAACTCTTATGAAAGGTTGGGTAAAGTTTCAACCGTTTTGAAAGCTTTAATCTATAAGCAATACCCTATTTTTTCTATTATCTCAAATGATTCATCATTTCTCAACACTAATCATCAATGCCTTATATCCCCAACAATCTTTTTTTCTAAATATAAGAAGTCAATTTAAACAACACCTTATCACCAACACTAAACTCTAAGGGTCTCTGTTTCTTATCTGCATACTTTTTTATACATTTGATTGCCTTACACCGTTGTTTTAAGCCTGTTCAAACAACTTTTATCTTTCTATTGCAAACTTATATGTGGTTGAGATTTTCCCATCAAACTTTAACACTGCTATTTCAGCATGGTTTTAAAGCTGCACTCCCAACACTAACTCAAATGGGCTTGAATCTATCACGGATGATTTGTGGAGATTGTAATAGAATTATGCACGGTCCAACAACTCTAGTTAGTTTTGTTACATGGTCGTTACATAATGCTTTAAGTATTACTCCAACAAAGCATTCACCCATTATGTTTTCCCATATATTAGGGGATGATTCATAGTGAAAATATTTTGTCAAATGGGCTTGAATCTATCATGGATGATTTGTAGAGATTATAACAGAATTGACACAATCCAGCAACTCTAATTAGTTTTGTTGTGTGGTTGTTACATAATGCTTTAAGTATTCCTTCAACAATGCATCCACCTTTTTTTTTTCCTATTTGTTTGGGGATGATTCCCAGTGAAAAATTTTATATCCTCCCCAACAAGTTAAACAATACAGTACATAACCTACCAGTAAATCACGCATCACGATCACTAACAATGTTCGTAAAAAGTCCAAAATATTTCACCATATTTCTGTAAAATAACCCAACTACAACTTCTGTCATGGCTACAATGAACTTGTTTTTTTTTTTAAAAAAAAAACTTTATCTTATTGATATAATAGACACTTCTTGATGTAAAGCTCTACGTCTTATCCCATTTTCACCCAATAACAAGTTTTGGAGAAAAGAGTCAGTGTCTTCTTGATGTAAACATTAAATTTTGAGGACTTAATTTTTTTGAAGATAGGGATGAAATTGAAGAAATAAAAAGTTTAATGGTCAATTTGTATAAAACCAAAATTAAGGACCTTCTTGAAAAAGACACTGAAATTAAGGGGTGATATTGAAATTCAACGAGGTCAAAATTGCACCAAATCAAAAGTTTAGAGTCAATTAGAGGTGTAATTAAAATAAATAAAAAACCAAAGAACTAAATTGAACTTTGGCCAAATCTCTAAATTAAAACCTTAAAGACAAAACAACGTCATTTTAACCATTAAAAAAAAATAGACGATAAGTCGTTTGGTTATTGTTCATCATCTTCTTCTTTTTACTCGAAAAGGCTGCTTGGATGGCTACCTTTTAAGAACATTTAATGCTTCATCTCTCAACCAAACCGAATAAACCCTACACCACTATGATAGCATAACATTGTACTACACCCTAGAGTAGGTCTTGCTAGCTGATTACCCTTATAGCCTCGCAACGCTGCCGTAAATTGACCAACCTAACCAACATTTAGTAGTTATTTATAACAGACCATGATGGCACCTTTGAACCAATAGTTGAGATCTTTTCCACTTGAATCAAGGGTCAAGATTTATTTTCAATAAAAAAAAATGTCACTCTTTTACCCCTATAAATAGGGATGAATTCTAGATACTAAGCAATAAGAAATCTGAGGCTAAAGTTGAGAAAAAATCAACTCTTTCCCCCCCCAGTTTTTTTCTCCAATCTTCTCCCTCTTACTTCGCCGTCATAGTCGCCACTAACATCACGCTAAACCTCCCAGCGCGACCACCAACCATCTCCACCACCATGTACAACAAGCAACACCCCTAACACAAACATCTTTCTCCTTTTCTTTCCCTCGTGGCTGTTGCATGCATAATTCTTTCTGCATACAGTGGCTAAAATAATGAACATGGTCGCTGGCCCAGCCCAGCGACCATGTGGGCCTAGGCTGGACACATTTTCATCCCAGCCTAGATGGTTGGGTCGGGTCCAGCCCAACATAAAAAAAACAGAAAGAGGTTAAGTCTTCTATTGGCTCAACCCGATCGGATCGGGCTTGGGCTCCAGGCCCAACCCAACATTAAAAAAAAGAGAAGGCTATTGGGCTGTTAGTCAGCCTCGCTCGACTGAGTCAGGCTGGACCCATTTCAGCCCAGCCCGGATGACTGTATCGGGTCCAATCCACTTAATAAATAAACAATATAATAATATAAAAAAGAAAAAAATGAAGAAAATTTCCAAAGAGCATTTTAAAAATATTTATGGTCCCTTATATGTTTTTTCAACTATTTTGCATAATATTAAGCTATAGATTTACAATGTAAGATATAGACCTGGTATTAAAAATATATGTTTTTCTTCAAAACTTAAAAAAAATCCAAAAATTCAAAAATAAACTTTCATATAAAAAAATGTGTTTGGTTTTCATGCATAAGATCAAGTCCTAAAGGTTTTTCATATATATTTTCTAAAAAAAGAAAATTAAATCATCTTTTCATCATATTTTAAAAAATATAGAAATGGATATCATAAACGGTTTATGATTATCCATTAGGGTTTGTTCAAAATACAAAAAATCCCATTATAATTAGTTTGTCATTCGGAATGCTAGGTCTTAGCTACATTCAAGAAATAAATAAGTATGGACTTTAGAATAGTTATGATTTAACCCAATAAGACATAAACTTCCTTACGAGGGGAGATTTGCCTTATACCTTAAACAAGACCAACAGATATGAACACAACTTAAAACAACAATCAAACAACAATGTAGGTAGGGTGCACTGGGAGTGATGTGTCTTCCCCATGCACAATCAGTCCCTCACCCGGACTCTTGCAGAATATTAGATTTTTTAATGATCATAACACTCGGTGGCGACTCCTGAACTTATAATCATTCGACGTCATGCACATCATGACATGATGACGACTCCACTAAGAAGCGCCTTGTCTAGTTGGACTAAGCTTTACTCATTTGATTGTTTGCGTGTTTGTTTTGGTTTGTTTAATTTTAGCACATTCAACATGCATTTTTATATACTGCTCATGCATAAGCACGTCGGGTATGAATTAATACCTTCATGCATTTTAATTTTTATGAATAAACCCAACACTAGGTTAGGTGGGGAATAACGGTTTGTCTCGTGATTTTCTTAAAGTTTATATAATTATAATTTTTATATTTATAATAACTTCTTAAATTACATAAATCATATCAACATTAATATAATTATCAATTAATAGACATGATTTAATATAACTAGCTAAAGTATTAAGTGATGAATATTAGAGTTTGTTCAATAGGTCTTTCATTAATAATAATAAAAAAATATATAGCAAGAAAATAACATGGCAATTGGATCTCTTAATTGATTTGGGCTTAATTAATTTAAAATAAAATAGGGGTCTAGGATTAAATTTGAACACAACCAAATACTTTAATATTTTATTTTTTTTAAAAAAAAAGAAAGTAAAAATGGGTGATTATTGCCACAATTTATAAATCACTTTAGTTATCAACCTTAAAAAAGGGGGGAAATTAATATAATTTATCTATTTTTTCACTTTGCCTCCATTCTTTTTAAAATTATATTTTACATCCTACAGTTTATAAATTCATTCATGATATTTTATATCCTCACTCTAGTGTGAAAAAAGACTCAATAAAAAAGGTCAGATTGTTTATAGAATTGTTATTTTATATTAATTAATGACTAATGAGCCCTTCATTAAATATCACAACTTTGCCATCATTTTCGATATCTCTATTCAGTTCCTATGAAAGCAAATTATTATTACCTCTGTTCTTGAAGTTTATTTTTACACTTGCAAGACAACGAGGAGAGGACTGGAGGGGGTTTTTTCCGGGGATATATGAATTTGTTTGTAATTACAGTAGTAATTATGATTTAAAATATTTTTTATTTAGAAATATTTTGGATGTGATTTAAAATATTTTTTATTTAGAAATATTTTAATAGTGATTGTGAATTAAAATATTTTTATTTAAAAATATTTTAAAATTACTTGTTTAAAAAATTATTTTTGAGATTAACATGTCAAAAAAATTTAAAAATATAAAAAAATATAAACTTTAACAAAAACAAAAATTGAATTTTAAACAACACGATTTAACGGTATTCCAAACGCGCACTAGGAAAAGGGAGGATATGCAGCTGTGGGTGGATGATTTTGAATCAGTGGGAGGAGACTAATTGGGCAGAAAAGAAAGAATATAAAATATAATAGCTTTTCTGTGGGTGATAACGATTTTTTCATATATTACATATTAGAGTAATTTAGTTATTCTATTTAATTCCTGAAAGAATAGCAGTTAAGTAAAAAAAACATAATTAAATCACATTTTTTTTTTGTAATTATATATATTTAAAAAAACAAAAAAAGAAATCAACAAGAAATTGCAATAATAATCTTATACATGGGCCGTGTTTAAAAGCACTCGAGATTCACATATTCGGGTCTAATCTGACACTTACAATGACCACCTATTCTAATAATGGGCCTAATTCCTCTCCTTCCGCAGTCCAATAAAAAGAGGCGTTCTTATAGAAAACCCTAATTCATGTAAAACCCCTATTTAAAGGCAGCATCAAACCTCAATGCTCTTACTCGCCGTCGCCCCTACTCGGTTCGTTCAACAACTTTCTTCCTTCTTTTCTAGTCTCTCTCTGCAGCTTCAATGCTCCTTTTCTTTTCTTTTTAAAATTTTAATCTCTGGATTGATTGTTTTCGATAGTTTAAGATCGATTAGAATTTGCTGCGTCTGTTTACCCACTTCTCGGGCAGCAAAAAATGGAAAGCTGGAGAAGATAAAACGGATGCAAAGATCCAATAAGGTTGGCTTACCAGCCCATTGCATATTATTATCTTGCCTTGGTGTCAAATGGACCTACCTATATTTCTATCAATTTGTTTGATTTTATTTGCATTAAAAAAAAACAATTTTGGCAATTGATGAGCAATATGTTTATCCTACACTCTGAATGAATTGTTGTGTTGAGCATAAACTCCGCTTATTATCTGATGCCAATACTTTCTTCGATTGCTTCTCTTTTTTATGATTATTTCTTGGTTTAGAAATAGTGATGAAGGCAAATGATGGAAAAAAATTCTTATCCTACACACTGAATTAAATGTGGACCAAAAACTCCGCTTATTATCTGATGCCTTTGTCAATCTTTATTAGAACTGTTTTTTTTCTTTTAATTATGTATTAAGTAGTGTGATTAAATGTTCATCGATGATGAGAAAAAGCAGACGGGCGGTCTGAATCTGATGCTGTGTTGATTGTCTGCGGAATTTCCTCTGAGATTATTTGAAATTGTTTCCTTGTTTGTTCTACTTTTATCTTGATTTCCAGTACATCAGAATTTCCTCTGATTTATCTCTTCACGTTGTTGTTGGTAGAGAGATTTTTAATGTTTGATGCTGCTTTTTATTCTCCTGCAGTGATGAAGTTGCTTCAATTATGTCTGGACTTATGAAAATTGTCTATGATTTGACGTGCAACCTTCTGAGCCGATAATATGTTTTCCGGCTTTATTTTTTCTTCTTTTTTTCCTCTGGCCTGCAAATCTCCATTTTATCACTTCTGCTAAAAATAAATTAAATAAAATTCTCAATTAAACTAAATAAAAAATATATAAAATTTAATTTTTAATTAATCTAATATATAAATAATGATATTTTGAAAAAA
>Ga0325414_1002420_pt1 | contig 18881 bp, 5 predicted proteins | sample PopdelMetagenome_8_FD_206183 | JGI IMG/M metagenome (GOLD analysis project Ga0325414, IMG submission 206183) | Populus deltoides microbial communities from Bellville, Georgia, United States - Leaf-PdKOR-R3 | ecosystem: Host-associated > Plants > Phyllosphere > Phylloplane/Leaf | place: USA... | reverse complement strand
ATTTATTTATTTATTTTTAAATTTTCAATCTGGTCGATCTATATATGAATGGTTATTTTTTAACTTAACTCGCAAATCTAATCTAAGTTTATGTCTATTTGTTTTTAAAGATGAAATAACAAAAAAATAAATATTGATGGCCACAATGAAAAAAAAAAGAATGTTATAGGAACAAGGACATCCACAATGATTTAAGATAGAGAGTATAGTAGTGAACAACAAAAATGCATTTTCTTTTAATTTATGGTTATATTTTGATTATAAATTAAAGATCAATTTTATAAAATAAAACTTTATTTTGTAATTAAAAATAGAAATTAAAGGAAAATGAATAAAATTTAACCAAACAAAACGAAGCAGACATCATTTTGACATTGTCACGGAAAAAACAAATTTGCTCCCTATTAGGTTTTAGATTCTCTATTGTTTGATCCTTTGTTATTTTAGGATTTCACATTCCAATTCCAAACTTTATTTATTTTCTGTTTTAGTCCCTAAATATTAAAAAATGGGTTTTTAGAGTTTCGAAACGTAAATCTTAATTTTTCTGTCATCTTGTAAAGAATGATAAGTTGTATGGACAATGCGTAATCCGCTTGTTAAAAATAGGTGTTTGCTTTGTTGGTCAAACATAAAGGCCTAATTATTTCTTCTTTAAAATAATTATTCATTTAATTTTAATTAACACTGCACTCTTATTTATTTATTTTTGCTTTACATTAATTTTTTATTTCCATTTTAATTAATAACTTTTTTAAAAAAATTTAGTTGACCTTTTTGAAATAATAGTTATTTGTTTAATATCAAGATGCTTTAAAACATTATTGCGATTTATCTTTAAATTATTTTTTTAATATTTCACATAAATAAATTATATTTGCATGACATATTTATAAAAATAAAAATTATTTGATTTTGGAAACAAAACGTAACTTCTAATATAAAATAAATCAAAGCATAAAAGACTACAAAAGTGTCACCTTTTTAATCTAAGGAAAGAACAAGAGAGGCTAAAAACAGATGCATGATTCTGGCATCGGAATATCAGCAACATGACTGTGGTTTGTAAAGATCGTGCAATGGAAGTAAATGTGTTATGAATTTGTTGCTTGGTTAGGAGAAAAACATGCATTTTGATCACTTTTTACAGCAAATACTAAGAGTAGCTGACCAAATAAATGCTAATTAGTTCATGAATCTATCAATAAATATGATCACACACACATCCAATTGAAAGAGTGAGGATCCAACAGAGCAAAAGTGCAGAGAAATCTGAAAAATTAAGCCCTAACATGGTAGGGGTTATGCACCTCCGTACCATGGACTTGTATTAATTAAATTTCTTAAATTATAGAAGGATGAAAAGCTGAAGTGATATAATTCGATGATAATTACACTAAAGGATATACTATAAATTTTAATTGGGTAAATTATAAAATCAAAGACAAATGAGATTAAAAACGTATTTATTGAGCTTGTTTTGAAAATTCAAATCAAGATAAATTTTAAAAAAAAATGATATCAATAAGTGAAGATCAAACTTTAATTAATTTAATTCTCGTATAAAAAACTTTAATTAATTTAATTCTAGTACAAACAAGGCTATCACTTTCTAGATTTATTTAAATTCAAAATCATGGGTTTATTTAAACCTGTCAATCTGCATGTTACGTCATGATGTTATGATAACACCATAGAAAGCAAATCAAAACAAATTATAAAGTTTAATTTTTAATAAATTCAAAGTTGAATGATGAAATTCAAAACAAAAATCAAGGAAATCAAGATGTTCCTCTATCAAAACTAAAGGATGGAGCACCTGAATAGCCAATTAGCCACCAAATTCAACAAAAACGAATCCAAGTACTAGAGAATAGTTTGAAAGATATTGAATCGATTGCAAAGGTAATCTAACCCATCAATTTGCTAGCATCATTTTACAGTAGACAACCCAGAGGAAAAACTTGGACTCATTTTCTTCGGTTATGGAATTTAATAAAAGTACAACTTGTAAAAAATTGTTATCACTAATTCAACTACACATGCTAAAACATACCACCAACTATTTTATTAAAAACACAAATGTACCTTATTGTTTGGAGCAAACAGACAATGCTACCGCAAATGCATTGATGCTAGGTCTTTTTAATGCCTGTAGATGTGCCTTCACAAGCGCTTTTATGGATATGCAAGACATCCTACTTCTTTGTCTTACCTCTTCCTTTCACAAGAGCAGTCTTAACTCTTCCTTTTCGTGTAAAAGCAAACTCTCCGAATTTATGACCAACCTTCCCTTCAGTGATCTTAACACGAACAAAAGTTTTTCCATTGTAAATTCGTACATAATTATTAATGTATTCCGGTAAAATAGTTGATCTGCGTGTCCAGATTTTTTTGTTTGAAAGACTCTCTTTCTTTTGCTTCAGACGAAACAAGCACGCATCAATAAAAGGCACTCCAGATGCAAAACCTAAAACACAAATAACAAAATCAATAGCAAAGCACAAATGCATAACACACATCAACATATAACATTCAAAACAACCATTCATCACCACCTCGAATAAAAAGGTTTGTCGATGGCATGCAGCGAATTGAGTTCAGCATAGGACCCATTGGAACTTGCCCATTTTGGTATATGCTCTGCCTCACCAAGCTCCCAAATTTGTTACAAAATGCCATTTCAATTATAGACTGCAAAAAAAAAAAAAAAACCCATCACATTTTGTGGACATTAACAGCATCCAGCCAAAATAACTTGAAAATATATACCAATACGCAATCTAGAAAGAAGGATTCTAGAGCAACTTTCAAAATGAAATCCAAAATCAAACAAAGGGATCATTTTCCAATGCCTAATTCATTATGAAATCCAATAGCAACACTAGCACTTGAAAAACTCAAAACTTGAAAGACAAGCACAACACAAATTATGAGAAAACATAGATTCAATCTATAATAGATTATTCAACACCCACACTCAGACAACCGCCCAAGTAATGATATATAGAGAGAAGCATTTAAAGGGTATTGTTTATAATCTAAAAATCAACAGCTAGCATTCAAAACTAGATGTAATAGTAGACTACTTGAACTTTATACAGAAACCATAATATGAGACATAAACATCATAAAAGAGAACAACTTTAAGATGATTAGGGTTTAACAAAACAGAGTAAATACAGTACCTCTGCCGAAGAAATGAAAATGGTTCCTAGATGAGATACAGTAAATCAAGGGTCTTTAAACACGCACATATAACTCACACCACGCGCCGCTAATTTAAACTCTACCGAGGGGTGAAGAGAACATTAAGAAGAGAGAAGAGAGGAGAAGCAGGTGCATATGACATCAAAACAAACTAAAACGACTCCAGAGCATAGTTATAAAACTCGACCCGGCCATTAACCCGGTAAAATGACCGGGTCATGGGTTTGATAGGTCAACCCGGATCTAGAACCAAGGCACACGTTAATATGGTTATTTTAGCATAAAATATCACATTAACATATATATTAGCATAATTAATTAACATCAATAGATTAAAAGGTGCATTTGTCTTCAAAATGACTTTTTAAATTCGCAACTTAATTATGGGAAAGGAAATACTTCTGAACAAACACAAAATCAGCTCAAGATTTTGTGGAAATGACGTAGAGCATGAATTGATAATACTAATGTTTGCAAAGGTAAAAAAAAAAGACTGAAAACAGATTCAAAGATTGTCTGATTAAAATAAATAAATGCATGAACAAGTTCTCTGCAAAAAAGATCCAAGAAATGGTAAAGTCAGAGCCTTAAAATGCAGAGTAACAGCACCTTTTGATAGGAATTTATCTTCTTTATGCTAGGAAAAACAAAAAAGACCACATAACTGTGATGTTTCAATGGTTAGATTCAAAAGTTATGGTTTCTAACATCAAAGTGCAATTATAGAAAGAAATTCGATTCTAGTTGACATTATTCAGCTCCCAAACTGAAACAGAATAATATGAACTTTCCGAAGATTTTAGCACTACATCTTTGATATGCTTCCTATTCTAGAAGTGAATCCCCAAGATATATGCAAATAGCTATCTCTTCCACAACAGGGTTCAGACAAAATACATTGATGCTATAACGAAAAAACAAAGAAAAAGGTAAAAACCCAGAAACCATTACCAATAGTAACTCCATAATCACTACAATATTAACAGAGATTTCAATCATCTTCCTTGTTTTTTCTTTATGTTTAAATGAAATGAGTTTGATTTACTTGTAAGTTGTAACAGCTCTTCCAATGTTGTATCGTGCCTACAGGCAATCAACTATGGACCCAAAACAAACTAGTGGTGATCTAAAGGATGGTTGTCAAATGAATACTTTTTTCAATTATTTGTTCCAATTCGAAGACGAGCTTAAAAAGCATGGAAAAAAGAGGGAATCATTCAAAATGTGCAGCAATTGTATGCAATAAGAAATCTCAACAAAGAAAAAATACATAAAAAAGTAAGTAGTCTAAGGAAGATAGAGCACCTGTGATTATAACTCTCTGTTGGTTGTTATTGTTCTGCAAAAGATAACAGAGAAGGAAATGAGTGACGGGCTGCTCTTCTCAGGAAATTAGGGCAGGGACTAATTAATTAGGGGTGTTCACGGTTCGGTTCAGTTCGGTTTAGACTCAAAAAACCAACCGAACCGAATTATATTAATTTTGTGAAATATTAACCAAACCGGACCGAAAACCGGTTCAAACCGAACCGGTTTGGTTAAATCCGGTTTTTTTGGTAAAAAATCGGGAAACCTAATCCCATCATATATGGGCTTTTTTTGGATTTTTTTAAATTGGCTTACATTAAATCGGGCTTTAAAATTTTCCTTTTAAACCAGGAAACCGGATTTTTTCAAGTTAAATTCAGGTTTTTTAAATGCTAGATGTTTAAAATTGGGATTTAACCTTAAATATATATCAGTAACAAATAACAATGAATTTGAAATGCTTCCCATCTTGATATCTTTAACATGATGAAAGCTATGAAAATCCAAATCAATGCAATATGCATAATCAAATTTGGACACCTCAAATTAAAAGACGTGTTCGCACTAGAAAAGTTAACATTAACAAGCGGATACATTAGCAACTAGCAATAAATTATCATAAACATCCAACATAGTTTGAAGAAAAAAACCCAGCATCCAAAAATTCCAGCAAGGATAATGCTATAAAGAAACACTAGCAAATTAGCAACAGATTAGAGTTCAACTATTGAAAGAATCAACAATGCAAAATTTTAAGGGGAATTAACAAGGTAAAGTAAATTAATTACCCAAAACAATTATATTCCAAGATTGCACCAAGCCACCAATACTACTTACAAACAAGCAGTTGGCTCATTTGATGCAGGATCTTCCCCGTTATCCATCTGAAATTAAGAAAACAACAACAATATCAATCAAGCAATTATTTTCAGCCATGTAGATGTTAATTAACTTATTGATGAAAAGGTGACAGTTAGCAATTCAACTGTCTTGATTTATGCCTACTATTCTGCCAGTTAATGCAAAAGCAAGAAAAATGCCTACGATACATTTTGCTAACTGTCTTGGAAACTAATGTTATCAAAATAAAAATCTACCCATTAAATATCAGGTGAGCAGATTATCTTTTAAAGACAGAACACATGTACAAGGAAGATGAGGTCATTACAAATTGCATTTCCTTTTCCATTAATTAGAAACAATACATACGGAATATGCTTCTAATTAAAAGCAATACATACAGATTTTTTTTTAATTAACAGCAAACAAAAGACTAATAATTTAGCATGAGCTTTTTTATTTTTTATTTCATTTTTTGGTGAAACGTATATTTACATCTAACTCTCAGTCTCTCACTAATAGTATTGCTGGAGTGCAGTATTGCCGCAGCAGAGAATGGACACTCTGCGAAACAGAGGTGTCTTCAGGATTTCAGTATGTGGGCAAGAGGAGTTAGAGCGGCTGTCATTACAGTTTTATGGATGGTAGCCATTACAGTCTCTCAACAATTAATCTATTTATATATATGCTTGTGTAGCCCAGAAAGCTAGAAAATCCTATATTATGCATGATCAGTAGAATCTTCCTATATCCAGACACACCTCAAACTCAAGCTCAACATTTATTGGGAATAATGAAAATTCTGTGTATATAGACATTTGGGTAACCAACTTAAGTTTCTTAGCATATATATCAACTTGAAATCCAAAGCACTACATACGGAAGTATGCAACAGATTACTTGAAATCTAAAGCAATACATACGGAATAAAAGAAGTATGCAACAGATTACTTGAAATCTAAAGCAATACATACGAAATAAAAGAAGTATGCAACAGATTACTTGAAATCCAAAGCAACAAAATTTACCTTGCTGTCTTTTCTCTAATGAAGGAGCCCTCTCCTTCTGCTGCAACTTGCTAGAATAGAGGAGGCTTGTGCAGAAGTAAAGATAGAAGAAAAGCAAGGGGGATGGAGAGGTGGGTTTGTGTTTGGCTAGAATTTAGACGGAGATAAACGCTGAAACGCAGATGGCAGTGCAGTTGAAAATTGAAAGGGAAACTGGGAAAGGAAGATTGGGAATTGATTGAGAGGAAGATTGGGAATTTATCTGGGGCAAGGCGGCGGCTTTTTGTGAGAGGCAGGAAGGTTATGTTAATTGTTAGGGTTGTTGGTAGCTGATGAAAGCCTTTAGGTGGAACTGTGGAAGTGTTCGTTGCCTTGAGTTAAGGAAATATTAACCAAAATGAAAAAATGGTTAACCGAATAATGCGCTGAAAAGATGACGGAGCGAAGTTTGTCGTAGACAAAGGGTTGGTATATCTATTTATACCTGAAAGATTTTTTTTAACTTTTGAATTTTAATGGGTCTGGTTTGGTTTGTACCGGTTTCTAGTTTAAAACCAAAACCGAACATGACTTATTAAAATTTATAGTTTTGAAAATTAGTTTAATTAGTTTTTTATTTTGGTTTAATTTTTTTAATTATTCTTATATATATATGCCGGGTCTTATCTAGGTCATGAGCCGACCTACCAGGTTGATTAGGTTTAATTATTTTTTTGTGCTAGTCGGTTTTTAATATTGCCCAGATCAATATAGTTATCACGCTGATTGAGTTTTAAGTAGACTCATCGGGTCTGGATTTAATAACTACTTCGTAGTATAATTAAATCAAATGGACTTGTTATTTATTTAGGTGTCATGGGCCTGTAAAGTCCAATACATATTAAATTGGACTGGGCTTAAATTATTTTGTGGGTACGGTGATAATAATCAACTAGTAGAAGTCTTTCAAAAAAATAGAAAAAGGACTAGAAGATAGTCTTAAGTACTGTTTAAGAAGTTAATTATTGGCACTTAGTAGTAGTTAAAGGTCGAATAATTTAATAATTTTGAAATTCAAATTCTTAATATATTCACCCTTTACCTTGCGGGATTAATATATTTGGATGGTGATATGGTATCAGTAAAACTCGATTAAATTTAATAGGTTAATCTAATAATAAAAACTCAGATTAATTTATAATCAAGTTAGTTAAAAATATTTTCAATTAAAATATGTTAAATTTTTTTATAAACAATATTATTTTTATTTTTTATAAAAAAATTAGATTGATTAAGGTTAGTCCAAATCAACTCATTTAACTTGTAATTTAAAATTAACTCTGGTCAATCCAAGTAAAAACTATGATCGGAATATTGCTAGCTAGCACCGATTTCAGAATCCAAACTATAATTTCAAGTAGTTGGTCCTTTGGATAAGAAAGTTTATTTTATTTCTTGACATTTTAAGTTTAAATCCATAAGATTAGTATCCGCATAAAATTATTAAGTTTTTTTTGACTAATATGTGGTACGTTTTTTAAATCATTTAAAAAGGGGCATGTCTTTAAAATCACCTTCAAGAAAATTTAGTGTTAATTCACCTATAAATTAATTGATCCCATAACATCTTTTTTTTTCTCGAATAGAAAATTTAGTATTATGGAACAAAATCTTGCTTGACAAATCCTTCTTTGATTTATTTAGCAAATTATAAAGTCTAATTATCAATCAACCCAATATTAAATGATGAAACTAAAAAGAATCAATTAAAAAACAAAAAAATAATCCGAATCAATATGTTAAACTTATAAAATATAAACTAAAAAAATGATCATAAACAACCCAGGTTAGACTGCCAAACTTACAACTTGGATCATGAGACTTAGATAACCACACATAAAACAAATAAAAAAATTATAAAGCCTATCTCCCAATAAAATCATTGTTGAATGATGAAACTGAGAAAAAATCAATATAAAAACATGATATAATAAAATGATCCGAGTCTACCAGGGTTAACCCTCAAAACCTGTAATCTGAGTTATTAGACCAAGACAACCTCACGGAAAACAAATAAAAAAACCATGAATAAATTGAGAAAATTACCAATTAAAAAAAAGAAAAAAAAGCTCGATTCAATCGGGCTATCCCGCAAAACATGCAACATGAGCAATGAGACTAAAATAATTACATAGAAAGCAAACTATGATAAATCATGAAGTTTAATTTTCAATAAACAAAATATTAAAAGATGAAAATAGTGAAAGAAACATAGATTTGTTTTTTTAAAAAAAGAAAGGAAAAAAATTTATTGCAATGAATCGCGGGATAAAAAATGACATGAATCAATCAAGATTAATCCGCCAAATCGATAACCATGTCACAAGACCGAGATAATCTCATAGAAAGTATACTAAAAAAATAACTCAAGTTAAATTAGGTTAACTTGCCAAACTTACTGCTCGAGTCTTGAAACTAATATAACTTCATAGAAAGCAAATTAAAATAAATTATGAAGTCTAATTTCCCATAAACCCATTTCTAAAGGATGAAATTGAAAAAAATTCAATTGAAAAATAGGACATAATAAAACAACCCGAGACTACCCGGGTTAACTTGCAAAACTCATGACTCAGGCAATGAGACTAGAATAACCTTATAGAAAGTAAATAAAAACAAATAATAAAGTATAATTCTTAATCAACCCAATATTGAATAATGAAATTAAAAAAAATACCACTTAAAAAAAGAAAGAAAAAACTCAAGTCAATCAAGTTAACATGCTAAACTCATAACAGGGGGTCATAAGATTGAGATATCCATGAGTAAGCCACAACAAATTATAAAACTCAATCTCAAATAAACTAAATATTAAATAATAAAATTAAAAATATATACATAAATATTTAAAAATACAAGGAAAAAATATTGCAATAAATATTGTTTTGTAAGATAATACTCAATAAAAACATTACATCTTTTAGTTTTTGTAACCCAGCTATGCATCCTGTGGGCAATATTTGATTGGTATAAGATGTTGGATATTTTTAATAACATTTCCTGGATTTTGTATAGATGATCAACATGAAATTTCAGTCCCTACAACACCCAAAAAGGAGTTCTCTTAGCGCTGCCAAGACTGATAAGTTGAATCACACTACTCCAAAGCTGAAGGGCTTAAAAGCCAAACAGAGGTCATTCGGTGCTATGGTAGGTAAACTAGAGAGGTTAAAACAGCATCGATCGATGAGAAGCCCATAATTTCGTGTCATGACATAAAATAATTATTTCTTAGTCATTTCAAAAGAAAAGCAAAAGCAAAAATTATTTTGTAAAAGTCACATTTCCTTAGCTTTTGAATTTCTCGATATATTAAGAAATACTTTAAAAGGTAGAAAATATTATTCTCCACATCATTGTTCATCCAAAGACAAATAATTGTAGATTGCAATAATGATTTTTTTTTCAATGCATCTTCTTCTTTTTTTCCTCTTAATTACACCCTTATAGGCCAAATTGATAGCCAATTAAAGTATATTTATTAAGGAATGACAAGATTTAAAGATAAGGGACTAAAATAAAAAATACTGTAAAAAGAGAAGGTGTTTCTAAATTTAGGGCTAAATGTACATTTTGGTCTTCCAACTTTTTAAATTATAAACTTTCAATTCCTAACAATTTATGAAATTCAATTTGGTCCCAAATTCATTTTCCTTATTTTTTGGCCCCTGGTTTAAGTCTTTAAGAGAGGAAAGAAAAAATTATTGGATTCTAGTGGTAGAAAGAAAGTCTCGATTGAGACTGATTTCGGCCACGAAAATAAATGATTTCAGTGTCAATGAGTTCTTTTTTGTGGGGAGATTTTATCCAAGGTGTTTCCTGCATTAAACTTGCCTGAAATAATAGATTTGAACCCAAAAATAATTTTGATTTTGGAGCAAATTTTTTGTTGTTGATAGTTATGGATATGTTTTAGAAAGTGTACATGTTTAGGGTGTTTTTTTGGGCTGAAATAAGGTTGAAATGAGTTTTCTTTGTCTGAAACAGACTAGTCTGATTTTATAGCGACTAGAGGTCAATGAAATCTGAGAAGGACAGGCGACGCGTTGCCTACTATTTCTTTTCAAAGGATGAAGTCGTTCGTTTCTTAAGAAAATTAAAGTGTGGGGGCTGCTCCATGCCTATACGCCTCGGCTTTATTTTGGAGGTCTAGGAGCTTAGGGTCTTCCTAACCCGGGAGACTGAATCTTTTTTTTTCATTTTTTCCATCGCATTTGATTTTTTAAAAAATTTCTTGCTTATTGTTTTTTCAATTTTATCACTAAATATTTTATTGATTATTAATTGAGCAACGTAATTTGATTTGATTTGATTTTTTTCCCGATTACCTTGATTTTGTGTTGGTTCTTAATAGTTGTTTATTTTAGATTTTATATATATATATATATATATATATATATATATATATATATAATCGTTAAATCCAATTGAATTCATGACCCGAGTCATGAGTTTGGCTAGTTAACCTCAATAAGATAAAGATCAAGCTTCATATTTTTTTTGTCTTATAAATAATTCTTGATTTATTTAATTAAATTTATGGATAAACTTTTTGAATTTTTTTACGTACAAAAAAATCCATAAAAGTTTGTATATACATGGTTTTTTAGAAAAAAAAATGTTCGACTAGCAGCAAATCACAAGTTTAATAGCTAGTACATATCAAATTCCTATGCAAGGCCATGGATTTGGTCTGGTTAATGATGCAGAGGGGTGTTCGATTGGACTGTTTCACTTTTGCCACCATTCTTAGTGCTTGTGCCATTGTTGCCACACTAGAGCGTGGAATGGAAGTCCATGCCTGTGCAATAAGAGCTTGTTTAGAATCTGATGTTGTAATTGGGAGCGCACTTGTTGATATGTACTCAAAATGTGGAAGAATAGATTATGCATCGAGATTTTTTAATTTGATGCCTGTGAGGAATTTGTATTCTTGGAACTCAATGATATCAGGCTATGCACGCCATGGGCATGGAGACAATGCTTTGAGGCTTTTCACAAGAATGAAGCTCAGTGGTCAATTACCTGATCACCTTACCCCTGTCGGGGTGTTGTCTTCTTGTAGCCACAATATTGGTTTAGTTGATGAAGGGTTTGAATATTCTGAATCCATGACTGAAGTATATGGATTGGTTCCTCGTATAGAGCATTACTCATGTATGGTTGATGATCTTCTTGGACGGGCTAGTGAATTAGATAAGACAGAGAATTTATTTAATAAGATGTCAATTAAGCCTAATATTCTTATTTGGAGAACAGTTCTAGGAGCTTACTGCCGAGGAAATGGTCGAAAGACAGAATTAGGTAGGAGGGTTGCTGAAATGCTGTGAATTATGTTCTTATTTCCAACATGTATGCTTCAGGAGGGAAGTGGGAGGACATGGCGAGGACTAGGAGAGCAATGAGAGAGGCGCGGCGGCGGTGAAGAAAGAAGCTGGATGTAGCTGACCATGAAGGATGGCGTCCGTGTTTTTGTGGCTGGTGAGAACTCACATCCAGAAAAAGGTTTAATCTATGCAAAACTCAAGGAACTCGACAAAAAAAAAGGGATGCAGGATATGTGCCCCAAATAAAATTCGCACTGTATGATCTTGAACCAGAGGACAAGGAAGAACTCCTAACCTATCACAGTACTGAGAAACTTGCAGTTGCTTTTGTTCTCACTCGCAATTCAGAATTGCCTATCAGGATAATGAAGAACATCAGAGTTTGTGGTGACTGTCGATCACTCTGCCTTTAAATATATATCAAAGGTTGTTGATCGTTCAATATATAGTTTTACGTGATTCAAACAGGTTTCATCACTTTGAGGATGGTAAATGTTCATGTCGGGATTACTGGTGATTGACCAACTAGCTTAGTTTCTCGAAACATTGGTATCATAGATCGATAACTTAACAGCATGGGATCTCTTTCGATGTTTTGAGTGATATAATTCATTTTGGGAAAATAATGCTAGACAAAAGAAGATTTAAAACGTAACAAGAAAGAAGAAAAAGCAAAGAAGAAAAAGCCAAAGAAGAAAAGAATGACTTGTGTGTTAAGAAAATGGTAAAGTCAAGAAAATTACATATAAATACTAAAATCCTAATCAGAATTAAAACCCACTAACTAATAAAAGCTAGCTTTTCATTTGCAGGCTGCTTCTTTATGTTAAATTATTGTACGATCGATGACTCGTGAACTAACATGTGAGATGTGATATAAGGTCGTGTCTTTGTGAAGAATTCTACGAGGTCATTATAAGTTGTCGTAGCCAAGACAATAGCGCACAAATGGAGGGCTAGTTATAACATACATAGAGAGATCCACAAATATTTTCAGTGACTACATAGAAAAAGAACTAAGAGAAACATATATACTTTAGTAACAAAAATAAATCATACATCAACTACTAGAAAATTAATAATTAATAGCAACAAAAACCTCAACAAAAAATATTATGTTGTAATCCTGAGGGGTAAGGGGTGTAGCTCAACTGGTCAAACTCTAAGTTTGCTTCCTAGAGGTTACCAGTTCGAGTCCCACAAATCTCAGGACCACTAGAGGCTTACATGGTCGTTAACTTCAGGGCCCATGGGATTAATCGAGGTGCTTGCAAGCTGGCCCGGACACCCACGTGTGTATATATATATACTTTTCAACATCAATAACAGCGAAACGGAAAATTTTTGTTGGTAATTGTCAATGGAAATTGTGATGAAATTTTTTATTGTATAAAATTATATTCATAAAATGTCATTATTTTTTTATTTCTTGTTGCCATTATATTCATAAAACATAAGTTCATGATCATATAACAATGAGGTCCAAACATCCAAAAAAAAATTTAATAAAAGTCTAGATAGAATTATGTAAAAAAAAATTATATTTTGATTTGGTAGATTTTATTTGAGAGCTTATGATCAATAGAATTTTAGTATAATAAAAAAAAAATTAATCATGCTCATATTAATTTTAGAATTCTATTTTAAATATATTTTATAATAATAAACCACTCATATTATTTTAAAATAATTTTAATCGTGCTCATTATAATCACCACCACCTTATCACAATCACTATCAATATTACCAAATACCAACCCCTCTTCACTAACTCCATGCCATCACCACTTTACTCCATCATCATTCCTACAGTTACCACAACAACAATTTCAATATTACCACACATCATCATTATTTAACTACAACAGTACTTCTTGCATGATTGCATATCAAGTATCCAGGATTTTATGGATTAAATTGACTAACAAAAATAATTTAAGTTGTTCAAATAAGTAATTTAATTTAAAATGATGATATTATTTGATCTAATTATTAGATTGAGTTCAAATTTTACATGTAGATTCCTAATAAAAAACTAAATTTATAGTAGATAATAGGATTCCTTTATTAATTTCATATTTTAGATTTATTATTTTTTCTATTGGTTATTTCCTAGTTATTTATGGATATTTAGGGTATTTAAAACGTCTATTTTTTAAGATTTTAAATAATTTTTTGTTGAATAAATCTATAGACTTTTACAATTTTTACTGTGCTTTATCTGATCTTAATTAGAGTTTAAACGTGTGTTAAACTCAAATCCACAGCTTTCTTTACGTCACAATGAAAGGAAGTTTAGCTTTTTTCATATATAGCAGTGTATTGTTAGCAATGATATATCCATGGAGACCAGCAGCTGGTGAATGGTAAAAGTCAAACAACATAAATATTAGACTTATTCAACATTATAAATAAAAGAACAATTACTAATATTTAATATAAGTATAATCATATAGGATAAAGTGAGTATAATTTGGTTAAATGAATATACATAACTTAATTGCTAAGTAAACAGTCTAAAATTTTTAAAATTAGTATTTCAAATAATTTCTTGAGAATACATTTTTAATTCCCAGCATTAATGGAATGTAAAGAAGCACTGAGCATAAAATATCATCAAAATCAATGAAGCAGAAAATAATTAGGGCCATGATTTGACATTAAAATATTGTTTGGAAACGTGTTTTGCATTGTGTTTTTAACAAATTCAATTTTTTTTATTTTTGTTAAAAATTAATTTTTTTTTGTTTTGGATCATTTTAATGTGCTGATCTAAAAAATAATTTAAAAAAAATAAAAAAAATCATTTTAATGTATTAATTTCGACACAAAAAATACTTTAAAAAATAATTACAATCACACGCTCAACAGCAAATTATTTACCAACAAGAGAATACTACCTCTTATATATATATATATATATATTACAGTAAACTTACAAGTTTCCACAAGTTTCTCAAAAGAGACAAGTACTTGACTTAAAATATGGGAAAATAAGGAGTTCAAGTGGTACATTGAATAGTTAATGTAAACTATTTTTATGGGGTCATCAAACATAAAATTGCTTTCAAAAAAATCAAAATGTAATTCTATAGATTAAAACACTGGTGTGATTTCACACGGATAGAAAACTAGTTGAAGATACACAGAGATTCATAAATATTTTCAATGACTATATAAAATATAACTAAGAGAAAGATATATATAATTCAGTAAAAAAAAATCATATACTACTAAAAAATTGATAATTAATAGCTATGAAAACATCGGCGAAAATTATTTCATTGCTACTTTCCGATATCAATAGCAACAAAAAATTTCTATTGGTAATTATAAAAAATTTCTTGTTTTCATTATATTCATAAAACATAAGTTCATGATCATGAAGTCCAAACATCAAAAAAAAAAAAAAAAAACTCTAGATAGAGCTATGTAACAAAAGATTATATTTTGATTTGGTTAGATTTTATTTGAGAGTTTATGAGTTGAATTTTAGTAGAAAAAAATTCTTACATATTTTATAGCATTTTTTAAATCTTTACAATAATAGAGTTTTTGTTTGAATTGATTATATAAGAAGACTCAATTTATATAGTTGTAATTAAAATTAATACTCACACAATCACTAACTGCTAAAATCCCCTTTTTTCTAGCATTCCCCTTCAATTAATCATTCAAGCAACTGCTAATCTCTTTGGGCAAACAAACTTGAAGATTTCCAAGAACTTGAAAAAACAAATTTCAGAAAAACAAAAATGTAAGAATGGAGTGTGTGTGTGTGTGTGTGTGAGCAAATTATCTGAAAATGTTTTCTCAAAGGCCAAAATCTCAGAAATTTCTAGTTTTCAAAAGAATTGGAAAGCTACATAAAATGATTATTCGAATGTTCTTGATTCTAGAACACAAAATGCCAATGATAAGCTGAAAAAACAGCCAAAACTTATTGCTTGCGCACTGACTTCTTCCCTCTTACAATCTTCTTATAGAATTAAGGAGCATATAATACTGTATTTATGCCAATTATTTGTTTTCCATTGCATTCAAACACCATTTTAACAAACATATCAGTCTTATAAGAATGGGGTATATATATATTGCTCTAAAGAAATTCAAAAGAAAGGGGAAAACAAGATCAGATTGAAGGGAAAACCATGCAACAAGGCACAAGCTGTCTTTGTTATATAGGATATTTCCATACATATGTGAACTTGTTCGTAATATCTATATAGCTCACATAATTCAAGAAATTAAACTTAGATTCTAAACTCTAGTACCTAATTTACCATTATTTTATGCTACTCTAGTCCTGTAAGGAGTTCCCCACTGATCCCAGGATGAATCTCCAAGTCCCATAGCTCTAAATCCAACTCTATTTCATGACTCGTGGATCCATTAATGAACATATTCAGTCTCTCGGTTACTTTTGCAGCTCCAAAACCATTATCAGTTTCCTTCATCTGCACAAAAGAAATTCAAATTTATCATTGAATTGTTCAAGAGAACATGTTGAGGATATATTAGGAATGAATCAGCATGATTGATCAAAGTATATATAATCATTACCTGTGCATGAAGTACTTGGAAAATGGAATCTCCAACAACTTGAAAATTAGCACTAACAACTTCTACAGCTTCTTCATGAAGAATGCGAATAATCTCATAAAATAAGAACTGATTATCTGGCCCACTTGTCAAAACTATCTCTAGAGCTGAACCCAATTCTTGGATTTTTAGCTGAGGTGGTTTTGGAGTAGCGATTGGTATGGGATCATAAGTGCATGTATATGATCTTTTTCTACTGCTTGTTAAACCTTCTTTCTTCTCCTTGGCTTTCTTCAACTTCTCCTCTAGACTCTTTATATGGCTTATTGCTTCATCTATCTGATCAGGCAGTGGCTGTGGTTCCTGCACATCCAAAACAAAGGTAAACTTCAATCATCAATTTGCCAATTCAAGCAACAACAGCTTGGCCTCGTCATGAGAGGTGAAAGCTAGCATGCAATAATACAAGTAGACATGTCTTTGGAGATGGTGAGAGAAAGCACCTTGAAGTTCTGATTAGGGAGGAGAGAATTGAGCTTGGAGTAAAGTGTTTTCATTTGATTTCTCCTATTTTTCTCGACGATTTTTCTCTCTGTTTTTGTAGAAGAAATATTACTGCTACTCTCCATGATTACTGTACCTCCAAGGTTCTCAACCATGACTCCCATGAGAAGCCTCAGAGCAGATGTGAAGATGGCTGGTCCGTTTTCTTGACAGTCCTTTATATACACCATCAAAACAAGTCCAAGAAAACAAAAGGAAAGGGTGGACTGAGCTCATGAATGCACTCGTCATCCAGTAAACATCACTTTGTCCTGTCCTCCTCAGTGTCTTCAGCTGCCAATTTGGAATCCAAGAACAATCTTTTACACGTGCCTATTTTTTATTTCAATGCAACGAGTTTTCATTATTGATTTGATGGAGTTAGAGAACATGAGTAATTAAACGTATAAATGATGAGAGCACAACTATTTAGAATTGATTCAGTTTTTTTTTATTAGAATATTATCGATTCAGTTATGATTTCGGGTCACGAAATAATTATAACTGAGTTATTTAATTTATATTGATCCTTATTTTATTAAATAAATAACATTTTGATTTTGTTTATAATATTAAATAAATAAATAAAAACATTGATGTTTAGAAAGAAAGATAAATGGTAGTTACAATCAGGTATTTGATGGTGTTTATAATATTATCATCTTGGAAAAAACAGTAAATAATAAAATGGGACGAGTTCTATATTACCTTTTATTTTAAAAATTCAGAAACCCATTGTAAAATTATTTTAAAATCTAATAATAAAAAAATAGGTTAACTCACTAATGATCTAAAAAAAAATCTTCAACAATTGAATAGTTGTTTCAAAATTAATGAAAAAAAATCATTTTCTAGGAGTATTTATGAGTGTAATAATTGCTATTTTTCAAAAAAAATTTAGCTTGAAAACACATTAAAACATCCAAAAACATTAACAAAAAATAATTTGAAAGTGCAACAAGTTATGTTCACATGTTGGTTTGGTTAGTATGAACAAATTGATTTCAAAATGGACATGATTAGACGTGTGTTTATGAAACAACTGTTTTTCAAACTAAGTTTTACTTAAAAATATATTAATAATTGCTTTTCAAATTTTTTTCACTTAAAAATATATAAAATAATTTAAAAACATTAAAGAAAAAAAAACAATTTGAAAGGATAGACAAGTTATGTTCACATGTTGATTTGGTCAGTATGGACAAATTAATTTCAAAATGAACATATTTATTTTATTTAAAAATAAATTAATAATTATTTTTTAAATTATTTTTCCTTAAAAATACATCAAATCATCCGAAAACATTAACAAACAAATAATTTGAAAGCGCAGACAAGTTATCTTCACATGTTGGTTTGGTTAGTATGGACACACTAATTTCGAAATGGACATGACTAGGCGTGTGTCCACGAACCTGTCTATTCATGATGAGAGCACCTCATTAATCTCGTTCACTCTCATGGCAAGTTCCTGGCTGCGACCAAGAGGTCCAAAAGCATCAAAGTAAATGGGGCATGTGGCTATTTAGACGGAGAAGCAAGCTTGCTCCTATGGAAATGGTCTTGCTTGGAAATTGACTATACCCATTTCGGCTCCACAATATGGACAGTAAAGGCTCATGCCAAGAACTTAATTAGGATTTTTAAGCTTTTAAATTATAGTCTTAATCCGAAGGAAATTAGGCTTTTCTATGCTCTAACTATATTATACATATATGTATAAAATATGATTTCATAAAACAACTGTGTAGTTTGATCTAATAAGTAAATCTTAATAAATTAAATATTAGGGCTACAATTAAATAAATCCTACAAAGAGTTAATAAATAAATAATGTAATAGCTATATTAAAAAAAATTAAATGATACAGTACCGTGTTAAAAAAAAAAAGGACCTGTTTCTGGAAACTGACTGTACAATTTGCGGCTCAGTGTTCACACATTTGACGCACAGAAGACTTTGACTTTTGAAGTCTTTCCATGTGGTAGTGTTTGAAGTCACTGTCAGTTACCCATTATGTATGTCTCAAGAACAGGTCGTTGGGCCGACCACGCAATTATCCTGC